>Ga0325414_1000936_pt1 | contig 26574 bp, 13 predicted proteins | sample PopdelMetagenome_8_FD_206183 | JGI IMG/M metagenome (GOLD analysis project Ga0325414, IMG submission 206183) | Populus deltoides microbial communities from Bellville, Georgia, United States - Leaf-PdKOR-R3 | ecosystem: Host-associated > Plants > Phyllosphere > Phylloplane/Leaf | place: USA... | reverse complement strand
TTTGAAAATCAAATTAAAAAATATAAAATTTTATATAATCTACCCTCAATATTATTCGAAAAAACAGTGAGGCCTTGCGGAGTAAAAAAATCCACGCAAGCAATACTTAATAATATCAAAACGAAAACGAAAGGAATTGTGATGAAGAGTACATTGCCGTTCTATGCCATCATGCATTTTTTACTCCATTTTTAACAAGAGTTGGGCTCGTTAGAATTTGATGATTTTTCTTTCCTCTGTAAACTAGAAATTAAAAAATAATAAAAATAAATTTTTTTATTAAAATTAAATTAAAAAAATATTAAAATACCAGAATAGTATAATTTACATGATTTTTAAAGTTTAAAAACCAAAATGTATTATTTACAAAATTATGGCATTGCATTCATATTCGATGTCTTTTTTTTCTTCTTTCAATCCTATCTTTTCATAAGAAATCAGAATCAACTGAGTTTAATTAGAACTAAATTGTCAAAAACAAATTGAGAAACAAATTAAAAAACATAATTTTTTAAATAATTCATCTATAGTAATATACAAAAGGATGAATAGTAAAGTCTTGACAAGGAAAAAAAATCAACGAGAGCAACATTTAAGGGTGTTTGGAAGTGTGGTAATTGTTGGTTTTTAAAGTGCTTTTCGTTTGAAAATGTATTAAAATAATATATTTTTTTATTTTTTAAAAATTATTTTTGACATCAACATATTTAAATGATATGAAAATATGAAAATAAATAATTTAAAATAAAAAAATTATTTTTTTAAAAAATAATATTCAAACGTAAAACAAACATGTTACTATCAAAATGAAAACAAATGTAATGAAGAGGACACTGCCGTCCTATGCCATCCTGCTTCTTCTTTTTTTCCACCAGATGGGTCCGTTAGATTATTGCCATCATGCATTTTTTTCATGAGTTGGGTCCGGCAGAACATTCCCATCATGCATTTTTTTTCGAGAGTTGGGCCTGTTAGACCATTGCCATCATCCATTTTTCTATGAATGGGCCCGTTGGATGGTGCCATCGTGCATTTTTTCCCCCATGAGGTGGGTCCGAGAGAACATTTCCATCATGTATTTTTTCCTAAAAGATATTCAGATTAAAAGTATTACAAAAAGAAAGTACTATAATTTTCATGTTTCTCACACAATATATATGAACAAAGAGATTATATATATAGAACAAAAATGTTAAATTGGATTTTAATAACATTGAATGAATCACAATTGAACAAGTAACGGATTAGAATGTGTAGTGTGAGATGGGTCCATGAGACCATTACTATCAAGAGTTTTTTCTACGAGATGAGATGAATCCGTGAGATTATATTGCCGTGTAAACTTGAAAAGGGATAATATGTTTTAATTTCATCTTGTATAGAAAAATAAATCTCAATTTAGTGTGTTAGAATACAACCACCGTCCAATTAATGGACAATAGACCTTAGATTAATATACTATCATTTTTTTTTGTATTTGTTTTCTAGTCATATTTAATTTTTCATCAAGTGATTAATATGTATAATTCAATGGGTATAATTCTTATTAACGCTAAATGCTATGTATTTATAATTTTGATGGATTGAGAGATCATGGGGGATAGAAAGATAGACAAAGCAGCTCAAAAGAAGAAGAAAGGGAAAGAACAAAAGTGAGAGAGAGACTAGAACAAAAGCAGACCAGATGGGAGATAGAAATTTGTTTATTTGATCGGAAGAAAAACCTTCATGTTACTATCAATTTATTTCTAAGCTTTCTAATTGAAAGGGAACGTTATACTGCTAGTGATGTTGATGTGATTCCATTGTTTCTATCTTCTTTCTTGGCTTCTGAAACGACTTGGTCAGATTTTGTTAAAATTTTTAGTTTGCTCCTTGAGATTTCTCAATTTCATCTTCAGAGTTTAGTTTGTGACAATCGCCTTCTATAATTTTCATGCTTCATCCGTTTATATAAATAATAGTAACACAGAATATATATGAATAAATCTCAGTACTGTTTTTTTTTAAAGTTTATATAAAATATTTCAGTCTCATCTAAAAATATTAAAAAGTAAGAAAGAAAATTCAAATTAATAAAAATAAAAACCCAAAATATGACAAAATTTGAGATAATTAATTTTTCCAGAAATCCTAAAATTCAGTCCACTTAAATTCTCATACATTAACAATAACGTATATTCAAAGAATGATCAGTGGTGTTAAGAAAAAGAAATACTTATCATGTTTCTTTTAAGGTAAAAATCAACTAAATATCAGATCTCTTTTTTCACGAACTTTAAAGGTAAAAAAAATACTTAATATGAGCTTTTATCATCAAATAAAGCCATTTGACACAAATATCGTCAATTTTGGTTGTTTCAATCGGTATCAATGATACTTTTCTCTCTCTACCGCCTGAATTTATTGACCTCTCTCTCCCATCTCTCAACCAGGGATTAAAAATAACAAAAATAAATTTTTGTATCAAAATTGAATTGAAAAAATATTGAGATACTAAAATTGTATGATTTGCGTGATTTTCAAAGTTTAAGAACCAAAATGCATCATTTGTGAAATTTATGGCATGAGACCCATGTTTGGTGTCTTTTTCATTTCAATCCTTCTTCGTTCAATCCTATCTTTTCATAACAAATCAAAATTAATTGATAATTGTCAAAAACAAATTGAGGAACAAATTAAAAAAACTATAGTTTTAAGAGCGTGCGAGAAATATCACTAGTTTTAACATTATTTAAAAAAAAAACCATTATTTAAAAAAAAACACCATTTCAAATTTATCAATATATCATAACGATAAAAAAATATATAAAAGATAATTTGTAACAAAAACATTATTTAAAAAAAAACACCATTTCAAATTTATTCCTAAACAATCTTTTAGTTTAAGAAATGAAGCTTCTAACTTATGTGGCTGCTAAGTGTGTTTTTCATAAAGATATTTTTTAAAATTACTGAGATTTTTTTAAAAATTTATTTTGCTTAAGAAAGTCATGAACATTGAATTATATATATTTATTCTCCACGAGGGGATGTGTCCGTTGCCATCATGCAGTGTTTTTTCCACGGCATGGGTCCGTGAAGTCCTCAATAAAAGCCTTAACCTCCTCGCTGCCATTCGCAACAATTAATATTGTAATAAAATGGGGCTGTTCCTTCAGGTGTTCACGGTGTTAGTGATAACGGTTTCGCTGCAAGGATGGCTGCCTCTTGGTTGCTTGGAGGAAGAGAGGATCGCTCTCTTGCACCTCAAAGATTCTCTTAACTATCCCAATGGCACCTCCCTACCCTCCTGGATGAAAGCTGACGCCCACTGTTGTGAGTGGGAAAGTATTCGGTGCAACCGCAGTACAGGTCGAGTCACCTTACTCCTTCTTGACAGCGTGAGGAATGAGGAGCTGGGAGATTGGTACTTGAATGCCTCCTTGTTTCTTCCTTTCCACCAACTCAACGCTCTCTACTTGGGGAATAATCGTATAGCTGGTTGGGTTGAGAAGAAAGGTTTGCTCTCTTAAGTATTACAAAATATTTATATTAGTTTTATTTTTTTAGAATTAATCAAATAAGGTGTTGTTTAATTACTATCATTAATTTTGGTTCTCTATGGAAGAAAATAGAAAGCATATTTAGTAAAAAGGAGTAATTTGTTTAATTCCTTACATTATTAATATAATCATTTTGGTTCTCATTGAGGGTGAAATGCAGCTTTACCTGTAAATGCATATTCATAACGAACACTAAGCCAGTGATCATGGAAGCAATGAACAAGTAGTAAATTATAATCTTTCTTTCAAGTGACATCATCCCTCTAACAATTAATTCCTTCTTTCACTGTCATCATTACTACTCTTTCTTTCACCTCAACCTCTTTACATGAATTCACCGTACCACTTACATGCCTCTTGATCAATAATAATTAAGTTACTCCAATAATATCTTTTTTTTATTCTTTACATGAAGTCTTAATTAATTTATTTTTTATTTGTTTATATAGGTGATTATGAGTTACAGAAATTGAGCAATTTGGAGTACCTTTCCTTGGGATCTAATAGATTCGATAACACTATTCTATCATTTGTGGAGGGGCTTCCATCTCTTACATCACTATATTTAGATGATAATAGACTGGAGGGGTTAATAGAGTTGAAAGGTTAGTTTTTTTATATACTATTATTTTTATAAATATTAAATTTAATTAACACAATTATCTATTAAATTTAATTTCAAAAAACACAATTAATGAGTATTATATTCATTCATTTTTTTATATATAAATATCAAGAATCTTTGAGCAGCTTGGAGTACTTGGGTCTGGGCGGCAACAATATTAAAAAGTTGGTAGCCTCAAGAGGTAATTAGTAACACATTCACATTACCTACCTGGCTGGTAGCATCATGAAGATAATATTAATTATTCTTGTTTCTTCCCTAACTAACTTGCAGATACAAGCAACTTGAGGACTCTATCCTTATATAATATCACAACATATGAAAGTAGCTTCCAGTTACTGCAATCATTAGAAGCATTCCCAAACCTCACGACACTTGATCTGAGCTCCAATGATTTTAGAGGAAGAACATTAGGTGACGGTAAGTTATATTACATATATAGTGATGTTTATATATTTGGGTTTAAATGAAAAATTCAATTTGCTACTTTTGAACAAACAGAGTTGCAAAATTTAAGCTCATTGGAAAGTTTGTATCTAGACTGGTGTTCTCTAGATGAACACGCCCTTCAAAGCCTTGGAGCACTGCCTTCTTTAAAAAATCTGTCATTGCAAGAACTTAATGGCACTATACCTTCTGGAGGTAAATTAACAAATTTCAACTCCACTATTACTTATCATTGATCATTTTATTTCTCTCTATACCAGCTACAGTTAGGTGTCTGTATAGATTTTCTCTTTTATGTTTTAGCAACCTACTAAACAAGTCTTGGAGAGACAATTAAATCTCAAATTTAGAAATTAACTCAATTGAAATCTTTATTATTTTAAAATTCTACCATCCATTTAATATAAATAATATTTCAATTTAATTTTGCCCCCTTCCTCTCTCTCTCAACACTAATTCAGTATAATATAAATAAAATGATAACATAAAAAATAATAATTTCTTTAATGAAAAGGTAACTTCATACATAGAGAGTGCTATTTTTAGAATGAGAATAAATTAACAATGGTGTATTTTTATTTTTTGGGTCAGATGTATAAAAAATCCTTCTCTTAAATGGATAGTACAATTTCTACACTTAACTTATGTTTTTAGTTTTTTTAGCCATGATTAATAAGTAACAAATTATTTCTAATTTTAATTCCTTCTACCTTAATATAATTTTTTGTTTAATTGATTGTGGCAGTCTTTTTTGATCTCAAGAACTGGGAATACTTGGATTTGAGTTACAATACTCTCAGTAATAGCATCTTCCAAGCCATCGAAACGATGACCTCTCTTAAAACTTTATATTTGCAGAGCTGCAAACTAGATGGCCGAATACCTACAACCCAAGGTAAGGTTAATAACACTTACTCTTTCATTTCCTTTTATAATTTTAATTGCTTATACGTTATTACAATTTCTAGATTGTGGCAGGCTTCCTTAATCTCAAGAACTTGGAATTCTTGGATTTGAGTTCCAATACTCTTAACAATAGCATCTTTCAAACCATGGGTAAAGTTGATTACTCTTACTCTCTCTTTCTCTTAAGGTTATATATTTTCCATTAGACACTCGGATTTTTAATTTTCTCTAAATTATAATGTGACCAGGCCTATGCGACTTACATCATCTTCAAGTGCTATATATCAAGGACAATAATCTTAGTGGTATCTTGCCTCCGTGTCTGGCAAATTTGACTTCCCTTCAACAACTACATCTCTCTTACAATCACTTCACGATCCCTATGTCATTGAGCCCATTATACAACCTTTCAAAACTCAAGTATTTTGATGGTTCAGGTAATGAAATATACGCAGAAGAAGATTATCAAAATCTAAGCCCAAAGTTCCAATTAGAGTACCTCTCTTTGAGCGGTCCTGGAAAAGATGCGGGAGCATTTCCCAAATTCCTTTACCATCAGTTCAGCCTACAATATTTGGATCTTACAAACATCCAAATAAAGGGAGAGTTTCCAAATTGGTTGATTGAGAACAACACTTACATACAAGAACTTCATTTAGAAAACTGTTCTCTTTCGGGTCCATTCTTGTTGCCAAAGAATTCTCATGTGAATTTGTCATTCCTAAGTATATCCATGAATCACTTCCAAGGCCAAATCCCTTCAGAAATCGGAGCTCGTTTGCCAGGGTTAGAAGTTTTATTTATGTCTGACAATGGTTTCAATGGAAGCATTCCTTTCTCGTTGGGTCACATTAGCTCGCTGCAAGCGTTCGACCTGTCAAACAACAGTTTGCAAGGGCAAATCCCTGGATGGATAGGGAATATGTCTTCTCTTGAATTCTTGGACTTATCAGGGAACAATTTCTCTGGTCGTTTACCACCTAGATTCGGCACTTCTTCAAATTTGAGATATGTTTATTTGTCTAGAAATAAGTTGCAAGGGCCGATCGCAATGACATTTTATGACTCCTTTGAGATATTCACATTAGATCTTTCCCATAATAATTTAACTGGTACAATTCCAGAATGGATTATCAGGCTATCTAACTTGAGATTTTTACTCTTGAGTTATAACAATCTTGAAGGTGAAATCCCAATTCAATTATCCAGGTTGGACCACTTAACCTTGATTGATCTTTCTCACAATCACCTTTCTGGTAACATCCTCTCTTGGATGATATCTACTCATCCTTTCCCTGTACAATACAATTCTTATGATTATGAATCCTCATCACACCAATCTTTTGAGTTTACAATGAAGAATGTATCCCTTTCTTATAGAGGAAGCATTATCCAGTACTTAACAGGAATTGATTTCTCATGCAACAATTTCACAGGAGAGATTCCTCATGAAATTGGAAACCTCAACAAGATCAAGGCATTGAACCTTTCGCACAACAGTTTGACCGGACCAATTCCACCAACATTTTCAAACTTAAAGGAAATAGAGAGCTTGGATCTTTCCTACAACAAACTAGATGGAGAAATCCCACCTCAACTTATTGAACTATTTTCTCTAGAAGTTTTTAGTGTGGCTCACAATAATTTGTCTGGTAAGACTCCTGCGAGAGTTGCACAGTTTGCCACGTTTGAGGAGAGCTGCTACAAGGACAACCTTTTTCTTTGTGGAGAACCGCTACCCAAAATATGTGGTGCGGCTATGCCACCATCACCAATGCCAACTTCAACGAACAATGAAGATAATGGTGGCTTCATGGATATGGAGGTTTTCTATGTGACCTTTTGGGCTGCATACATCATGGTGCTGTTGGTGATAGGTGCAGTTCTATACATAAATTCATATTGGCGACAAGCTTGGTTTCACTTTATTGAGGTGAGCATCAATATTTGCTATTATTTTCTAGTGGACAATCTTTCCATTTTATCGAAGTTTGGGTTTTCATAGCCTTGATGGTACCAAGACTTGGTGTATCATTGTGTATTCTAGTTTTAAGATTTAAACAAGTTTAAAGGCATGCTCAAGCGATGTTGTATTAATTTATATAGTTTCATTCGGTTTTGAGGGTTTATATACAGCGAGGGCTTTTCAATTCCATGAGTTTTTACTTCCCTTGTCTATTACATTATTACTTGATTTTTACAGATGATCAATTCAAATTTACAACAAAAATATCCAAAAATATTTAATATTAAAGGGAATAAATTACAACACAAATATCAATTCAAATTTATTTCACTAATTGTATGGTAAAAAACAAAAACAAAAATTGCAATTAGAAGGACAATACTGACCCCACCAAAACTAAAGGGATAATATGATTAAAAAAAATTCAAAACACGTAGGTCAAATTCAAAACAGCCAAAAACTTTCAATATCAAAGTTATTCCATAGATGTTGTATTCGTGCGTGTTTGAAATATAGTGTTTATTCTTATGAAAACGAGGATGAAAAGCAAGAGATATTTTTTCTTGAAATATGGAAAAATAAAAGTTTAATATTATTAACTTCACAGTAAAAGATATTTTTAAATCAGTTTACAAATTTTTGTTATAGAAAATGGCAACAAAATGGAAGTGGCAAGGTCTAGAAAATAACTCCTTTTGCACGCTGTGAACGCACAACGTTTTTTTTATCAATTAATTCAATGTATAATTGATAAGTTGGGTACGAACTACTTTTAAAGGAAGAATAGGATTCATAAAGGGGAATAATTTAAATGCCATCATCAACTAATTTTTTTGGATTTTGACCCTTTTTGTTGCCTACAAATCTAACCACAAATGTCCTTAGAACTTTTTTTTGGCTGAATTTCTCAAGTGTGAAAAACAAAATGATTCTGGTAAAAATGAAATTCGTCAAATAGAAATGGGTGGATATGGAATGCAAAATGGAGTCAAGAAACCCGAAAGTTAACAAATGAAACAAAATGTTCAAAATGGCACAACCACGTCGAATGAGATGCGGCGTGAAAAAAGACATCATGAGGCTGCTAGTAATAGCTGCAATTCTGTATATAAATCTATATTGGCGACAAGCTTGGTTTTACTTTATCGAGGTGAGCATCAACGATTGCTATTATTTTCTGGTAGACAATCTTCTTATTTTATCCAAGTTTGGATTTTCACGGTACTAAGACCTGGTACATCATTATGTATTCTAGTTTTAAGATTTAAACAAGTTTAAAGATTGATGTTGTATTAATTTATGAAGTTCCATTCGGTTTTGTGGGTTTTTACACAGCGGGGAGCTTTTCAATTCCATGAGTTTTTACTTCTCTTGTATATTACATTATTACTTGATTTTTACAGATGATCAATTCAAATTTACAACACAAATATCCAAAAATATTTTATATCAAAGGGGATACATTACAACACAAATATCAATTCAAATTTATTTCACTGATTGTATATAAGCTTGTGGCACTTAGAGAATTTGCTTGATCTAAAGCTTCAGTAACTGAGAGTATTGATCCTGTGAACATAGCATTCTGTCGACAGCACTCCCCACTTGAAATGGATGACCACCCGGATGAGCAAATGAATCAAAGCAGTTTCGAGCTAGATTCCACATAACAATTCATCTCCAAATGTATGATGGCTTCTAAGTTTCAACCCACTTCTCAATACTATAATCTCAAACATCCAGCATATGCCGCAATGCTTGATTAAATTCATTTGATTACGCTCAGACCAGGTCTCTGATGTTCCAAAAGTGATGTACAGTATCACTTCAAGCACATGACAAGGTCTCCCAATCAACATCCTAACAAGTCTATTCAGTAACTGAGTGTATTGAGCTGTCTTAGATTGAGTTTCCCAGCTGATATTAAAGGGTAATATTGTCGAGAACGAATCCCTTCAGGGTTGACCCTCGCCCATACGGCACCAGATCCTGTGAGCATAGCACTCCCCGCTTGAAATGGATGACCACCTGGTTGAGCAAATGAATCAAAGAAGTCTCGAGATTCCACATAACAATTCATCTCCAAATGTATGATGGCTTCTAATTTTCAACCCACTTCTGAATACTCTAATCTCAAACGTCCAGCATTTGTCACAATGCTTCATTAAAGTCCTTTGATTACGCTCAGACCAGGTCTCTGATGTTCCAAAAGTGATGTACAGAAAACTAGAAAACCTGATATCATTAGTTTTCACCGCTTAAAAGAAAAAAACTTCCTCTAAAAAAAAATAGAAAACAAGAATTACCTCCACTTGCTTAAAACAGTGACAAATCAAAATGCATTTCAGGATCTCACTTCTTCTCTTCCTACCATATCCTTTAGCTTTATCATATTTCCAGCTGCAATAGCCAGAACAAGGAGAAAGTTAAGAAAACAAAGAAGGGAGCATTAAAAAACTAAACTGCCTTGTTTGTTTCATGGAAACCACTTTCCTGGAAACAACTTTCCCATCTTTTCTATGTCTGGTAAACTTTGAGAAACCACTTTTCAAGAAATCAAAATAAGGCCTCTAGTGCTTGTCCCAAAAATGAAATCTTTTGCGGCAAACAAAGGTCGTTTTTCATCATTTGGAGCAGTAAGCATGGATGTCATAAGGCCTCTAGTGCTTGTCCCAGCAATGAAATCAAAATAATATGCAATCCTCGCGTCCTTGTTGTCCGTATCCATTTCTATGTATAGAACAATAATGAAACGAGGCTGTTTATATACAGTTCTCTTGTGTATGAGCAAGCATGTTGAGAGAACAAATTAACTTGTACAAGATTAATAAAGGAAAATATAATGAAGTCTTTCACTATATTTTCCTTTATTAATCTTGTACAAGGCTGCATGTTGAGAGAACAAATTAACCTGGGGCTTTGATTCAAGAACACTTGGGACTTCACTAGGAATGCTATTTTTCACTTCTTCACAATCATTGCTAAGGATTGTAATGAAGTCTCCCTAATGCTCTGGTTCACCAGAACTTCCATTCCCTAAAAATTTAACAAGGATCATAACAAGTACAATATGGAGTACACTGCATTTAAATGTATATAACTAAATTCTTAAGATTGTCAACAAAATATCATGTTATTAGAACCAATGAAAATGCTAGCTTTGGATGGGTCTAATTAAGGGCTCATCCATATTGTATTATAATTACATTTAACGTTTAATATATATTAGATAAACTTAAAAAAATAATTAAAACAATTTATTTTTTATAATATAGTTAAACATAAAAAATAAAAATATTTTTTAATTTATTTTTTAGAACACTGCTAAACATCATAAAATAATTTACTTTTAACAAAATTATTTTTTATAGAAAGTAATTTCCAAGCAGAAACTACAATCAAGGCCTAAAAACATTTTACACTGCATTTACATCAACTATTGAAATTACAAGGACCCACTAGGGAAAGACAAATAGATATGGAGTTGCGTTATGAGGCAATTTCTGCATAAGTTCTAATCGTAGATTGGGTTTTGTCAGATTCCAAGTGAAGTCTGTTCAGAAACTAAACATCGTTCTGGCTTTAGAGGACTATTGAAAATGATTTATGGCATCCTTAAAATCTTAAAAGGTGTCAAGTGCATTTTATTTCAATCCACCAATATTCCCTCCCTATGTTCTGAAAAAAAAAAAAAAAAGTTTTAGCATTCTTTCCGGAATGAACTGCATTATTTTACAGCAAATGCATGTAACAATCCAACAACCATTTTCATTCTACAGAAACACACTCATGCGAGGGTAGGGGTGAGCAAAAAAACTGGAAAACCGATTTAACCGAGAAAATCGGAAAAAAATTAACCGAAAAAACCGAACCGGTAAAAAAAACTGATTGAACCGGTTAAAATATTTAGGAAAATATCCGGTTCGGTTCGGTTTCCGATTTTGGTGTGCCTGAACCGGCCAACCCGAACCGAACCGAACCGGTTCGGGTTAGGAATGAAAAAAAAATATATAAACCAAGCGGGCCGCCTCCTCCCATTACTTTCCCTTTCAATAACCCTAGCAGACCATTTTATTTGCTTTCCCTTTCATACAGCCGCCCCCTCCCCTCCAACCCTTTCAATCTTCATTCACACTTCACCCTTCACACTTCACAGACACAGCCGCCCCCTCCAATCACCCCTACTCCTATTAACAGCCGCCTCCTCTTCACCAGTCAACGAGCTTAGGCTATTCTCGGACGACCATTCTTCGAATCTTGAAAGAAACCGTCGTGCGTGTGAGGTAGCGAAACTGTTACCACTTCCAGATCTTCTTCAATCTATTGCTTCTATCAAAGCCGATTACATCGCTCAGGTAATCTTGTCATGTAATTACAGATTTAATTAATTGTTGCTTGTTGATTTTATATTGTTTCTATTTTTCTATTTTGATGTGTTAATTATTTTGAACAATGTAAAAATGAAGGTGGACGAAAGAACACAATTTGCAAAGGAAATTGGAATCGTTGTCCCTGTCTCAGATTCTCAGAAGACAATCAATCGCAAACAGTATGTCCTTATTTTTTTTTCCTTCTTTTCTTTCTCACTGGTAGATTGGAATTTGGAACTGTCAACAAAAGTTTGTATTTGAAGTTAGCTTTTTGAAAATTGACCTCATTATTTACTGTGGCTTAAGCTTTGAAATATTGCATGATTATGAATTAGTTTATATAAGTTGAAACTTGAAACATAGTCTGACAAAGATGGATTAGCCGATTGCTGGGAAAATAGTTTTCAAATCTCTTTGAGTGTGGCTTGGAAGGGCGAATTTCTGAAGAAACTCATGCTATGCTTTGTGTCTTTGCTTATCAAAAGAAATGATTTCATGTAAACTGTGCTTTATTGGTTGTTTATCTCCTTCAGCGATGGATTCTTTTTTGCTGTCAAAGAGGTTTCACTGCTTGATCAGGGAAGTCAGGGAAAACAAAGTATTTATCAACTTGAGCAGGTGAGATAATCTTTATCTTATTTTATGGTGTGTCAATATTCTCTACCCTTTGCTAACAAAAAATAATTTATCCTGAGGTATATAACTGGATTTGATCTTTTACCAACAGCTTTGTTTTTATTTTCCTGATCATTTACTTTCCCTGTCGTTTTCAGGAGATTGCTCTTTTAAGTCGGTTTGAACATGAAAACATAGTTCAATATTATGGCACAGATAAGGTACCGTTTTCTTGCTTTCTGTTGGGTTCTAGATTTGATTGTTTGATCTACATCAATTCTGAATGGAACTGATGGAACCGAAGATATAATTTTGTTTCTTGGTTATTGTTGCTAGAGTAGGTGCAACTAGTTCTTTCCTCTGCAAGTCGGGTTTGGTAAGATTGATTATAAAGAAAAAGGTATTGGTAATGCACAATTTTGATTTTGATGTTGATGTTAAGTGTGACTTGATTTATGATAGATAATTATGTTGACAATTTTGGGCTTCATGAATGATGATGCCAGTTTATTTTTGGTCTTAATAAGCTATACGACTGCTGGATTTGTGCTCTTTATTTATATGACAAATTCTTATTTAAATCTTTGATATTTATCGTTAATGAAACTTCAATCTTGCCTCAGGTTGTCGACCAAGTCAAAATTCCTCCTACAAGTATACAATATTGTTTTATTATATTGTTATTTGTTGTTTTTTCTTTAAGCCATTTGAAGGCATTGGTTTGTAATTTGAATTAATTTGGATTTTAACTTATTGATGTGTGACTATGTGTTATTTAAATGTTTTTGAAGCAGGAGAAAAAAATTAGAAAGGTAAAAAATATATTGAACACAAGATTGACAATAACAACTTAATATAAATGAATATTTGTGGTAAAAAAATTAAATATACTTTGGAATTTTTAAAGAAAATTAGATATTATTAATATCATTTATAAGCCCATCAGAAATCCATTAAAAGCTCATTATGAAGCCCATTAAAAGCCCATTATGAAGCCCATTACGAAGCCAGAAAAATAACCATAGGTTTTTCCGGTTTTGGACTTAAAAAACCGGACCCAAACCGAACCGAAATTGGTCGGTTCGGACCGGTTCCGGTTCGGTTTGGGTCCTTATTTTTCTTTTTTTTGCCTTCCGGTTTGGTTGTTTTTTAAAGATAAAAACCGAACCGAACCGAAAATAATCACCCCTATACGAGGGTAAACTATACATTTCTATCAGCAAGATTGAGCTCCTTGCTCAAGCTATTAAGAACACAACTTACTATTCAACATTTTGGCTGGAGTCATCAACCAGAAGATATAATCCCTCCGAATGCATTGTTCAATGGCTGAAAGAGGCAACCAAGTATTCAAATTTTCCACCTCTATATGCAACCAATATTTGGAATGTAACCTTCTCTCTTTATCTCCTCATTAAGCAATTGGTATACGTTCACCGAATGATGATGTAAGCTGTCACCGGCATGAAATTCATGAGCACGAGCTCCAACGTCAATCCAGCTACAACCAGGGGTTTTGGAGACACCACACTGCCTCATTAACACCCTCATCTTTGCAGAATCATCCCACCTTCTCATATTTGCATATATCTTAGATGAGATAATTGCATCTCTGGAAACAATTGAATGACCCTTTCACCAACATCTGCATTTCTACGCCTCTGACAGGCACCAAGCAATGACCCCAACATAATTTCATCTAGTTTTCCAGGCATCTTCTTGATTAAGTCCCAAGCTTCGTTCAGAAGTCCTGCACGCTAACAAAGATCAACCATGCAAGAATAGTGCTCAACTATTGGGACCAATCCAAATGACAATTTCATTGATTCAAACAATTGGCGGCCCTCATCAACTAATCAGGCATGCACCCATGCAGAAAGTACTCCTATGAAATTGGTGTCATTAGGCTGAACAGTGCCATTATCCTTTGACATGCGTCTGAATAATGACAATGCTTCCAGGGCCTGCCCGGCATTCCATGACACCTCATTTTTATGAGGCATACTCTCAAAAACCCTGAGTGCATCATCCAAGCTCCCACATTTTGCATACATATCTATTAATTCACTCGGAACATAGACATCGTGCTATAAACCTCTTTCTGATGCATGTGTCTCAACCCATTTCCCCAAATCAAGGGCCCCTATTGTGGAACATGCAGACAATACTTCAATCATTGTGACTTTATTTGGATTAGGACCTGCCTCTCTCATTTCATTGAATAGTACAATTGCTTCATTGGAAGCTCCATTCTGTGCACACATATGAAGTGATAGTTGAACAAGAAAAAATCATATTAACTTGAAACACATTTACAAATTTCATATATTTGTGTGGTTTTTATTTCATAGCTGATTAATTAGGAACAAATTTCAAGTTAGTTTAAAGGAACAGAAATAAACACAATTCCACTATATGTGACAATTACAAAGTATAAAACCGATCTAATTACCATGTGATAATGGCATTCCAAAGCTCCATTGCTAGCATCAGTGATGTAATTACATGTTATAACCTAAATGACAAAGGTAGCGTAGAGCAATTGCTGCTCCTGCTAACATATTTCTTTGTGATCTATTAGCTGGCAAGCTAACCAAAGATGAACAGCATGTATGCTTAGAAATATCTGGGATTGGAAACTGCTTGAATCTATCAAACACGGAAGCTCACATATCTTTTTCCATCTATTTTGTTATAGCATCGCCGAGTCATATCATATTTTGTTCCTTATTGTAAATTGAACCATTTGCAATCAATAAACAAATGCTTCTCAGTTACCTCAGTTTCTTATAACTATTTAAAAAGGTGAACCAACCAAAAAACAAACTTCTGGTTGGGCAGTGATTCAGTAGATACACTGCACATGATACAGCTTCAGCCCAGTATTGTTTGGGCAGCTTTTTTGCTTTGAGTAGACTTCTTGCCATGTCAAGAATCGTTCGATTCTTTCTCTCAGCTACACCATTCAGCTGTGGTGTATAAGCTGGTGTTGTCTGATGCCTGATGCCTTGTTGTGTACAAAAGACTTCAAAGTCATTTGCTGTATATTCTCCACCTTGATCAGATCTCACGGTTCTGATCTTATAGCCACTTTGCTTCTCAACAATTGCTTTAAAATCTTTAAAACAATTGAATTCTTCTGACTTCCTCTTCAGAAAGTATACCCATGTCTTTCTACTAAAATCATCAATGAAAGTAAGGAAGTACTTATTTTGTCCAGTTGACATAGGCTTTATAGGACCACACACATCTGTGTGCACTAACTCCAGTGGCTTATTTGCTTTCCAGTTGACTTCTTTGGCAAAACTGGATCTATGATGTTTGCTGAGGACACAACTCTCATAGACTTCATCTGGATTATCAATATGGGGCATACCTTTGACCATCTTCTTGCTTACTAGCATCTTCAGACTTGTGAAATTCAGATGTCTAAGCCTTAGGTGCCAGAGTCACTCTTCATTGTTAGTGATGACACTCAAACACTTTGCGGCATCATATTGGCTGTTTAAAGGAAACATCCTATTCTTAGACATCTTCACATAGGCAATTAATCTCCCATTGTAGTCTTTGACTGTCAGATGACAATTCTTCGTGTAAAGAGTATAACCTTTCTCCATAAGTTGATCTATATTCAGCATGTTGTGCTTTATGGCTGGAACATAGTAAACATCTGTGATATAGCTATAATCGCCATTCTTCAACTTGATTGGGATGTTGCCTTTACCTTTTACTAGACTTTTGAGGTATCTCCAAATATGACTAGACCTTGTATGGTCTCATCTAGATCACCAAATAGATCCCGTTAGCCACACATGTGATTGCTGGCTCCAGAATCTAGATACCAAATATTCTCATGATTCTCACCTAGTCCTTGTTGGACTAATAATGCAGCTGGTCCTCTGATGATGGCATCCTCCTCTGCACAGTTGGCTTGTTCACGTACCTCTAATGGAGCTTTCCTTCGACATTCAGTGCTATAGTGCCCAAATTGATTGCAACTATAACACTGGATATTTCTCTTGTCACGGTTATTGTAACCGCCTCCTCTTCCTCTAGGAGTAAATGCTTGTTGTCCCCAGCCTCCTCTGGTGGTGTTTCTACCTCCTCTTCCTCTGAATCTTGTATTCCAAGATCCTCTTTCTTGAAATTGCTGAAATCCTCCTCGTTTTTGTTGACTCCTTCCTTGAGTGGTATAGCCACTTGTTGAAATCTCTCTGCCCTCCTTGAGAGACAACTTTGATTGTAAAGCATGCTCAATTTTCTTATCTCTATTTCTTTTCACAATCTTTTGCTTATGAGCTTGCAAAGAACTCATAAGCTCATCCACTGTCAACTTGTCCACTTCTTTGGATTCTTCAATAGCAACAATAACAAAATCAAATGTTGGATCTAGGGATCTCAAAATTTTCTCAGTAATTTGAGCATCTGAGAGGACTTCTCTATTTCTTCTCATCTGATTGACTATCACCATAATTCTTGTGTGATAATCAGAAATAGATTCTGATGACTTCATTTGCACTGATTCAAATTCACCTCGCAAAGATTAAAGACGAATCTTCTTGATTTTGTCAGCACCTTTGTATTTTTGTTGGAGAGCCTCCCATATTTCTTTTGATGTTTTTGCGGAAGCAATGATCTCAAATGTGGCTTCATCAAGACCTTGATAAATGATGGTCTTTGCTTTGTTGTCTTTCTTTCTATTGGCTCTCAAGAGTTGTTTTTGTGCCTCTTGTAATGAATCTTCTACTTCTTTGTACTCTGGTTCATCATAACCATATTCCACAATCTCTATACACTCTTGTGAACCAAGAAATGCCTTCAATCTGATACACCAATTATCATAATTGTCTTTGGTCAACTTCGGGATGAGTGTTTGTGTATTTTCTGTAGTCATTTTTCTCTTTGAATGACTATATCACCTTCTAGGAATTGAATTTGGCAAAATAGAAACTGTAGATGGATCCAGAATGCTCAAAACAATAGGGAATCGGTCTTACTTGGTTGAAAATGGGTCAGAAATGGGTTGAACCGGTCAAGAAACCAATTCTGGATGTCGGGCGGTTCGCTGGGGTTGAACCGGGAATATTCTCTTGGTGCGGCTCGGCGCGGCTCAAATATGGCGCGCGTGGACTCCAATCGTCTTCTTCCTCTGGGCGTGTCGGCTGAGCGTGGGCTATAGTGACCGAAGTTTCAGGCGGCGCGTGTGGGCTACCTCCTGCTTTGATGAAGCTGATGTTTGCACCAGTGAGTTCGTATGGATGAACCCTACACTGTGAAGTGATCAAAATGTGTTTTTGACAACTTTAAAAATTCAGGTTTATCCCAAAACTCTTCTGTTTTCTGACGAACGGGGCTCTGATACCAATTGTTGGTGGGAGAAACCACTAGTGGTGGCTTTGGAACACTCAGAGGGGATAAAACACACGGTTTTATTTCAAAACAACAAGCTTACAAAATACAAACAAAAACTCTTAATACACACCTTCTCTTTCTCTCGTATTTCTCTCTTATCTCTCCCACACACAATAGCATAAACTTAGATGTCTATTTATACACAAATTGAAAGTAAGAAAATTCAAACTTCAAGTGGTGGGTGTTGGTTGACAGCTGGTGGCTGCAAGTGGTGGTTGCAGGTGGTAGTTGATGGCTGATTGAGTTTACGACAACATAAACAACAAATTGTTAGTTTGATGATGACTGAAACATGATCTGGAGGCTGGTTTGGTTTAGTAAATCCACAACTCAAGACACTATCAGATGACCAATATAATATTCACAAGAATTAAAGATGAAAATATCTTGCCTGAATTTGAAGGACGTCTTGTTGAAGTTGATGAAGCGTCTGAAAGGAATTGCGGGACAGAAGAAGACGTTGTAGCCTCCTAGAAATCTCTGTCTTCAGTTTTCCAGCATATCGTATGAGATTACCATGCTCCAAGAGTGCACTTCGCAGCATCGATGATTCCTAAGGGCATGGAACACATAAAAGGATAAGAGTTGAAAATATTTGACAAGTGAAGCAACAAACTCAAATGCTTTGTGCCAAGACAGAATAACAATAGCAGATCACGTGAAAATCAAATAAGTAGAAACCATGTTAACGGAAAATGGTTTCAAGAGAGTTTTTAAATGGAAAAAATAAAATTGATGGTAATGTGTTTTATAACAGCATAGATTGCTGTAGTGTTCTTGAAAGAAATTAGAGGTACTTGATTGTTAGATATTTACAGCAAGGCCACATGTAATTGTTTTTGCACCATCATTCCAGGTCATGTTCTCAGCCGTAAATAATTGTTTCTGGCCATACAAATCCATATGCAATTTTCGCTCTCTCGTAAATCTATCCATAAATTAAAAGAAAAAAATTGCAAGGCCATGGTTAAGGAAAATTAACAGAAAATGAAGCAATATATAGAACGGTAAAATCATTCCACAGATCCACATGCTTTCTAACACTAGTGTATGTCCACAAATCCATAATAAAATAATTTAATAATTTACCAACAAGTGCCTCTCCCGTTCTATGGGTCTGTTACACAGCTCCGTTGCCAGTTTTGGAGAATTTTCAAATCCAATTTGATTTCATTCTTATTATAATTTATTTTATGATATAAATGAATCTGCTAAGTGGAAGAACAACTGCTCCGTTATATGGGTCTGTTACACAGCTCCGTTGCCAGTTCTATGGGTCTGTTACACAGCTCCGTTCTATGCATTGCAAGAAAGAATACAGTTTTTTTTTTTCTCTTTCATTCTACGTTTTTGGTTTTAAAAATATTAAACTTTCTTATAAAAGCATGGTATAAAGAATATTATTTTGAATTTCAAGTATGATAAAATTATATGAATTTTTCAAGGATTATTTTTTAGAAGGTACTATGATAGTTGAGTGTGTGTTGCTGGTAGTTAAGAGTTAATTGTCATATTGTGAACTATGTACAACGTGGTCAACTTGGTGGATTAATTAGGTAGTGCATGATAATATAATTGAAATTATATTTTTAAAAAAATTTATTTAAAATTTATTTTTTTATGTTTTCAAATTGTTTTGATATGCTAATAAAAAAAATAAATTTTAAAAAACTATTATTTTAATATATTTTAAAATAAAAAATACTTTAAATTATAATTATTATCGTATTTTCAAACACTTTAATCATATAGGTTATGATGCAACGTTGGTTAGTCTTAGGAAGAAAAAAAAAAAAAAATTCTTGATTGGCAACTAAACTGATTAGAAGGGGTCCTGCTGAAGAAAAGTTAACAAGAAAAAACCCAAAGACATTGCAAAAGGATCCAATTGAGAATTATCTGAGATGTATGGACTAAAATGATTCTTTTCAAAAAGTTGAGGATCGGATAACCCCTGAGAAGCTAATTTGAGACGTCGCCGATTTTCTAATGGCCATGGCAGTGCTTACTTTCATCGTAAAATTATATATTTAACATAAACACACTAAAATTATTAAAAAGAATTACTACGAAAATCATAAAAAAAAAAATCTAAAACTATAAATCGTCAAATAGAAATGGGTGGATATGGAATGCAAAATGGAGTTAAGAAACCCAAAAGTTAACAAATGAAACAAAATGTTCAAAATGACACAACCACGTCGAATGAGATGCGGCGTGGAAAAAGACGGAGCAATTCCTTACTTGCAGGCAGCATTCTATAAACAGCGAAAGAGAGGCTGTCTTTCACTCCATATATCTTTAAACACACGGCAGTGCAGAGAAAGCTCTGCCAACTGCTATACGTGACATTTCTCATCTTAACACAGCCAGTACCCAAAACCAAACACATCAAATGACTGCCACAAATCCCCTGCCAACTGCTACCCAACAGAATCATCCCATGCAAACAAGGGCCAAAAATAAGATTCGTAAACCTCTTCAAAAACTAAATCTTCACACCCAATTATCCAAACCTCTTGATCTTGAACCCACCACATCAGCCCAAGCTCTCAAAGATCCAAAATAGCATAAGGCCATGTCTGAAGAATATAATGCTCTTGTTTGAAATGGAACATCGGAACTACTACCTTCCAATCCCAGTCAAAATGTTGTGGGTTGTGAATGGATTTTCCACACTAAACAAAATTCTGATGGCTATATTGACAGGCACAAGTCTTGTAATAAACTTAAGATAGGGAGATTTACGGTTCTTCCACCAACAAATTGAAGTGTTCGCTTCATATGTAGTATCAATAGATGCCCTGTTCATTAATCAGAAAGATGCCATATTTGGAACCATATTAGAAGCAAATTTTATGTACAATCATCAAGGTCGAATCCATGGAAAATCTCCATACCTTCTTGAGACTAAAATTGTTGGCAAGAGTTATGGGTCATTTGTACTCACTCCCGTTCTATGGGTCTGTTACACATCATGCATTGCCCAAGTTTTGGAGAATTTTCAAATCCAATTTCATTTCATTCTTGTTATAATTTATTTTATGAAATAAATGAATCTGATAAGTAGAAGAACAACCCGTTCTATGGGTTATGCTTATCTAGAAACCACTAGTGATGTTGATGTTATTCCTTTATTTTATCTAGAAACCACTTGCTCAGATTTTGGTATATTCTTAGTTTGCTCCTTCAAATTTCTCAATTTCGTCTCGAAATTTTAGTTTGTAACAATCGTCCTCTATAATCTTCATTGTTAAAATCAATTTTTTTCTAATATAAAAAAATATTAAACGATAATAACCTGAGTTGTTTATGGAATTTTTTTTTCTGGAGAAAACTCCCTTTAAGCCCTTGAGCACCACCACCTCTAAAATATCTGTCTTTGCCATAACTCAGGGACTCTGTATCTTCTTAAGGTGAATTAATAAGTTTCAACTCAATTCTGTATCTTCTCTAGATTTGTCTGTGACTGTGCCCCATAAATAATTCCTCTTCTTCTTTGGGCCTTGATGTTCTCACAACCATTAAGATGGTTCTATACCAAATAAATAGAGACAAATATGGGAAATGCTTTGGTTTGATTTATTTTCTGCTATTCTCCGAAAATATCTTCGTTCCTTGATAGAATTTTCGTGGAAATGATGAGCTACCAGTCTACCACTGCCTTTTGACTTTTGCTGCCCTACCAAATAAATAAAGAATTCATCTTGATAGAGTTTTCTTGGAAATGATGAGAATATTTTAGAATTTTCTGGGTTGACGCCAGCAGTGAACGACTATCTTCCATTCCCTTGGCATCGTGTTCCATGCCTTTGCAAAACATTAAAGGCTCCAATGCCTCTCTAGCAATAAGATTATTTTTTTATTTTTCCCCGAATACATGTGCCATTCCACAATCAATTTTATTTATTTATTATGATTTAGTGTTATGTTAATCAGGCACCATGATATAAAATACAAAAATAGTGGGAACATAAAAAACATGTTTTTATGTTTGAATATATACTATATACCAAAGGAATAATATCGTAAGAATAAATTTAGTTGTACTAAAGTTTAAATAGGTGACTTTAGAATCACCAAGCAGTGAATCACACGTACGGGAATATTGAAAGAATAATTAAAGTGATTTTACTAACATTATTGTAAAAAAAATTGAATTGCATAAAAGTAATTAACCGAAAAGTTGACCCCAAGTCAAAGTCTCTTTGTGGAAAAACATGAATAAAAGGTTGTCGCTGGCCAGCTCACTTTCCATGAAAATGATGGATATAGAGCCCTCCCTACTATTTTTACAAGAAACCAGTAAATAAAAAAAACACAAAAACAAAAACTAGGAATGTTAAGAAAAAAGACACTCATTACTCTAGCAAGTATTGTTTTTAAACTCGATTCGGTGATCGACCCAGCCTAAGGATCGGGTTCTGGATTTTGACCGGGTCACCTAGATCACTTTTGATTTTTTATAAATCAAAATGATGTCGTTTTTTTAAATTCAACAGGTTGTAACCGGATTTTTGACCGGGTTAACCGGATTTTGAACTTTCCTTATTTTTTCATAAATTCAGCCCGGTTCCAGCTCCGGATCAACCGGGTCTTGGGCCAATCCGTCGGGTCGGGCCGGGTTTTAAAACTATGCTTGCAAGGCTATCAGCAAGAATATTAAGAACAAGCTGCCATTTATAATTATCAACCAAGAATTAAGAAAAAAATCCCTAATAATAAGATTAAAGTAAATGTGTTATTTATAGAAATAATTAAAACCAGCTCTAATGCCTCTCTAATAATAAGGTTTTTTCATTTTTCCTAAAATAAATGTGTTTTCTTATCGAAATAATTAATTTAACAAAAGAAAAAAACTAGATTAAAAAGGGAGCAATTTTTATTATGATCTGCTGCTCTTTTAATTAGGCAACATTTGATTATCGTGATATAAAATAAAAAAATAGTAAAGATAAAAAAGACATATTTTAACGTATTTTTTATTTTAAAAATATATAATTTTAGAAATAATTTCTCTGTATTTTTATCAGATATGTTTTTAATTTTTTGAAAATACAAATAGAGGAAGAACAACCGTGCTGATCGAGGATGTAGAAAGCAGTTTCTCTATGTTCTTAATCAAAGGTATTTCATTAAAATATAAAAAGCAGTTTCTCATTAATTATGGCTGTGGGAAATTGCCGCTCCAGTTCTAACTTTTGGGCTTTTATCAGTCAAGCATGTTTCATTATTTTAAAAATAAATTTATTTTATGATACAAATGAATCTGCTAAGTGGAAGAACAACCGTGCTGAGGATGTAGAAAGCAGTTTCTCTATGTTCTTAATCAAAGGTATTTCATTAAAATATAAAAAGCAGTTTCTCATTAATTATGGCTGTGGGAAATTGCCGCTCAAGTTCTAACTTTTGGGCTTTTATCAGTCAAGCATGACTGATAAAATTGCCCGTCATGGGGGGCTGTGGGAAATTGCCTGCCTCTCAGCTTTTTAATTGAAACCACTAGTGATGTTGATGTGATTCCTTTATATTACCTGTTAAACGACTTTATAGGTCAGATTTTGGTAAATTCTTAGTTTGCTCCTTCATATTTCTCAATTTCATCTTGAAATTTTAGTTTGTAACAATCGCCTTTTATAATCTTCATTGTTAAAATCAATTTTTTTCTAACAAAAAAAAAATATTAAATCGACAATAACTTTAGTGAACTCATGTTAACTTAATTTACTCACAACCAAGGATAATCCTAAAAGAAATAAAGGGAAAAAAGGCTCAAGTCCCAACAAAACTAATTTTCCAAAATAAAATTAAAAGAAAAAATTAAAAAATAAAACGTGAAAGAAAAAAACTTGAGTCAACTCCAAGTTTATTCTACTAACCTACCACTTGCGACATGAAATTATGATAAGAAAATCATTTTAAAAAAATGACCTAGAAAAAAAAATCAAAGCTGAATAAATAAGAAAACATTGAGAAAAAACTCAAGTCATTACAGGTTAACCTAACAAATATGCAACCCGAGATAACCCTATAAAAAAACAAAAATATAAAAATAAGAAATCTCAAGACATAATAGCGTAATATTAAAGGATAAATTTTTTAAAAAATTAAGATAACCAATGTTAACCTGACTAACCCGTGACCTATGATAACCCTAAAAAATTAAAAGGAAAGATGAAGTAATTGTACTATTTGTAAAAAAAAAAAAAAACAATTACGCCAAAGTGTTAAGCCTTTCATTCTTTTAAAAGGATTAATGGACATCATGAAATTTCAACTAATATATATAGAGGTACTGCATGGCCAAAAAAAAAAAACTAAAATAAGTATTTTCAATATTTAAGCTAACAAATGACTACTTGGTCTTTGATGAATTGTTTATATTGGATGTAAATATATTACAAACAATTATCCACGTCCAAAGTTAATGGTATTTTTATAAAAATTATTTTTTTACGACCTCTTTTTCAATTCAAATCTTGAAGGATAAATTAAAGAATAAGTATACGCACTTTGTGACAATAATAATGTATAGACAAAGTGAAGAAAATAGAACAAACGTGTTTTTCCCACTCTCCAACCCGCTAATTAATCACATCAGGACGAAGAGTGGAAGCTTCTCTATTTCTTGAAAGGCTAATATTTCACCAATTTTATTTTTTTTTGGAATGTCTTCACAGCAAGACAGGTTTGTTCTATAGAAAGTGATTTTCTGTAATCTATTTTTTAAAATTTTTATGTTTGTTTATTATTAGTAAAGTTAGTTAATGAAAAATATTTTCTGGTAAAAAACAAATTAGCTTGATTTTCATGAAAATATATTTTTTTTATAGAAAAAACATTCTAAAAGTTGGGAAAATTCAAAAATATTTTGTTATTAGGTAATTATATCAATTTGAATCCTTAAACTTTTGATTACTAACATGTTTTTTAATAGCAAAAAATTAAATATTAAAAATATAACATGGTCTACTTGACATATCCAAATACAACATGTAGGATGGTTAAAAATATAGTTTGATTAAAAAAAAAACCAAGATAATATCTTTTTAAAAAAAAATATTGAGACTGACACATATTAGATCAACTTTAATCAACTCGAGTAAACCTGTCAAATCTAAGATTTGAACCATGAGACCGAGATAACTCCATAGAAAACAAATTGAAATAAATTATAAGCTTAATTCCTAACCAACCTAATATTAAAGAATATCAATAAAAAAAACATAAAACAAATAACTCAAAGTCTTTTTTCAAGGAACTTATAATCCTTCTTCAAACGTTGACCCGGAGTCAAAGTCTTTTTTTAAGAAAAAAAATGAATAAAATGTTAATGCTACGAGCTCACTTTCCAGTTTCCATGACAATGATGAATATAAAGACCTGCAACTGTTTTCTTTTATTATTAAAATTACGTGTGGAAAATCATGCCTTTTGAATTTGATGGAAATTACATGTGAAAAATCATGCCTTTCGAGATAATTTAAACTACGGTAGTTATTATATTATTATATAAAAAGAAGAGGATCGCTTAATTATTCTTTTTTCAATCAAAAACAGTTCACTTCCACAAATATTTATTAGCATGCTCCTCATTTATATATTATTATTAATTATAAAATTTGATCAATCAATCTTATTTACAGGATTTAAGGAATTGATCATGAACTATGACTCACTTGAAGTGATTTGTTTGAAATTGGTTAATTTGAGGATTGAAATTCATATATAGGATATAATTAATCAATAACTTGACTTTAATTTAAAAGGATTAATGTACATCATAAAATTTCAACTAATATATAATTACGTCCCTCCTTTTCAATTCAAATCTTGAAAGATAACAGAAGAAATATGCCCACTTTGTGACAATAATAATGTCAGGGAAGACTATAGTCAAAGTAAAGTAAAATCTATTACTACTTGAATAGGTTTTATAAATATAATAGACATAAGTATAATATTAGTTTGATGGAGTCAACTCTCACTTGAATTTTTTAAAATTTGAATCAAGTTAGGTTTCAAATTAACTTATCAATATCGAGTTTAATTTAATAATGCTGATTAAAACAAATAACATCATAAAAAAAAATTGAATTGCGTAGAAGCAATTAACCGAAAACATGTATTCTTCTTATAAAGTAACCCAATGTCAATTTTTTTTATGGAAAAATATGAATAAAAGGTTAACGCTTAGAAGCTCACTTTGCATGGGAATAATGGATCCGTCAGACTTGCTACTTTTTTTTATGGAAATAACATGTGGAAAATAATGCCTTCATTTTGATGACGATGGTAAAATCAAACAGTATCGTTGATAAAATAAACTACAAATGATAATATTTCTAAAATACTTCTTGTCATTGTCATGTCAACAAGTTTTCTTTTTATTATTATTTCTAAAGTATTTATCTGTAGTTTTTGACAATCAACAAGTAAAGGATGGATGCAGTGTTAGATTGGTCTGTGAGACCATTGTTATCTGTATTGTTTCCACGATGTGGGTTAGTGGGATGGTTTTTAAAATAATTGTCATCTACATTTTTTCCATGATAGAGGCAAGTGGGATGGTCCATGAGACCATTGCTATCAAGCGTTTTTTGTTTTTTCTACGAGACGGGTCCATGAGACCATTGCCCCATAAGCTTGAGAATTAGGGGTAATATGCTTTAATTTCAATTTAGTGTA
>Ga0325414_1000935_pt1 | contig 26590 bp, 19 predicted proteins | sample PopdelMetagenome_8_FD_206183 | JGI IMG/M metagenome (GOLD analysis project Ga0325414, IMG submission 206183) | Populus deltoides microbial communities from Bellville, Georgia, United States - Leaf-PdKOR-R3 | ecosystem: Host-associated > Plants > Phyllosphere > Phylloplane/Leaf | place: USA... | reverse complement strand
CACCACCACCACCACCACCCCCCGTCTAGACCGCAACCTCACAGGTCTAAATCACGAAAACTCCCTGCTGTAACTGAATTCCCACGCGAAGGATTTGAAGAAAGATTTATTGACGCGGATTTAAAAGAAATTCCACTAGCTACTTGATGAGCTCTCAATTGGATTATCAAGACTGACATTGACTACGTACACTATTAGATAAAACAGGTAAACGAGGCAAATCCTGGGCTCTACAAAGTTGAGTTCTTGGTGGTGGGATCAATAAAGGCCTCTCTGTGGCCATTATCTTGAGCTAAGCAACTCTCCACCAACATAAGACCTGGTAATAATCTCTCTCAATCAAAAATCACAGCAAAAACATAGAACAGCAGCAGCAAAGATTTGACTTTCAACCAAAACCCAGAAACTAAAACAGCTTAAGCTACAAAAAGACTACAAATTCAACAGACTTGGAGGAAAATCACCTGTACTATGAGCTCTCTTTACACTCTGAAAACTCTCAACACTTGTTTCTCAAGCAAAACCAAAGACAAGTACAGGGAGAAATGAACCGAGAGGCCTAAAAATGATTGCAAAAGAGTTGAGTTTGTGCAAAAGTAATGGTGGTTGAAGAGGCGTGTTGTACTAATAGAGATGCTTGCAGTTGAGGAGAAGGAAGATGGAGGTTAAAATGGTCTGTTTATGTTTTCAACCGTTAACAGGAAGAAAGAAGGATATAGCACGCTCACATGAAGTTCACATGGACCCACTGGAAAAAAAAAAGAAAAAAAAGAAAGAAAAGATGCTTCAAAATAACCGAGGTTGGAGTTGGACCTTATAGTTATTTGGTCGGTCCCACTAATAAAAACACTAACCAAACGCATAGTATAAAACGTGGAAGCAAACAAACACTAACCAAACGCATAGTATAAAACTTAGAAGCCAACAAACACTAACCAAACGCATAGTTACAAAACGTGGAAGCAATCACAAAAATAAACAGCTTACAGTTTTATCAAATTAATTATTTGTTAATTTTTTATATTAACATATTAAAATTATTAAAAAAATACTAATTTAATATATATTTTTTAAAAATATACTTTTAAAAATCATCGGAGTTTTGTAATGAGACTTGACTCATGTAATAACCAAATATTTATTTTTAACTCTATAATTAAAGCAAAACATCCCATCTATCCCCGTCAATAGAATTCTATCTGCATTATACCCGTTCAAACAAAAAGAAAGAAAGAAAGAAAGAGGTATGGTGTAAAATTGAGAGCTGGGTTTTAGAAGGAAGCTCAATTGAGAGTTTACGAATGTATTAGGGATCAAACTGTGACAGAATTTATAACCATGGTCTATACCTAAATATTTTGGTCTTGCCACTCACAATTAATTAATGAAAATATGAACAGGTCAAAAGATACTAATTAGTAAAGTGGTTGATTAAGCAAAGGTGATGATGAATACGTGGAAGAATTATCCCCAGATCAGCCTCCCTCTATAAAGAATGTCCTCGCATGGTCCGTTGATCAAGGTGGGCTTATATGTAATGCTGCTGCACTCTGATATATAAAAAGTGGTAATGTCCGAGGGAGGTGAGAACTACAAGGCATTGCAATCGTCATCGTCATATGAAGAAGATATTAACATGTCAATTTTCTATTCCTTGCTTCTTTCAAAACCATGGCTGTCAAACCTGCTACTACTTGGTTCTGGTACCACATCTGATTCGAAAAATAATCTAAATAATTGGATTATTCAGTTGATTTGCAGGCCACCGAATCACTTCAAAATCGGATTAACCATTTTTATTAAAATGATTTTGCTAATAACCAAGCTTGGTTAATAAGATTTTATTGGTTTAATATCTATTTTTTATTTAATTTAAAACTCAATAGGTATTGGATAATGGGATTTTCAAGTAAACCTATTGGTTGAGTTTAGCAGACCATGATAAAAACTAAATCTTCAATTATTTCTTCCTTGGACAGTTTTATTTTGAAGTAGTATTCTATTTCATTATGAACTTAGTGCTTGCCGTACGAAATTTCATGTTTGCATTCGGATCTTGACTGATGGGGGCAACCCGCCATAACACATTAAAACACTGCAAATATTTGTTGAAGACTTTTTCTGTCTTATATAGTGTCCGTTTAGAATGATAGAACTGCATATCTGTACAAGTGAATTCAGTTGAAACCTTGCCACAAAACCAGCAGTCTCAATTCCCATTGCTTTCTACCCCACTGTGATCTCCTAGATCAGCAGCCATGGTTGCAACTCCATTGAATGTGATTGGAATCTTGAGGGAAGCCATTACAATATTAGCAAGAAATGGGAAGTTCATGCTCCAAGTCATGCTTACCATACTCTTTCCTTTCTCTCTTATTGGCCTGCTTCACTATCTTTTAGCAGGCTTTTTAATTGAAAACGTCGAGGATAGCTACGAGAAGAATTCTCCTCTTGGTCAAAAAGATGTAAGAACTCTTATTGGGCTTGAACTTGCTTTTTTTGCTGCTTTTTTCTTTGTATGATTCTTCGGAATTATGCTAACGATCCATGCATCAGCTTCTAGCTATCTTGGTCACAATATGGGGCTGAATGATCTGATTTCGTCTATCCATTATGCCTGGAAGAAACCATTGATCACTTGGCTATGTGTTTCTCTTTTTACTTTGACTTATGCTGTTTTAGCCATAGTCTTGATCAAATTGGTCAGCCTGCTTGATCCTAACAGTTATGCTATTTATCTGTGGGGTTGGTTTTTGACAATTCTGGCTGCCCTTTTTTACCTTTATCTTGATGCAAGTTGGACTCTTGCACTTGTGATCTCAGTTTTGGAAAATGATTCTTGCGGAACAAAGGGGCTGAAAAGATCAGAAAAACTTATCAGAGGAAGAAAAATTCAAGGGTTTCTCCTTATGTTCATTTTAACTGCACTTGTTGTCCCAATCTATGTTCTGCTCTATGTTACAGCAACTGATGATGATGATGAGCTTGGTCCCTTCGCTCAGTTTGCTTTTAGGTTTGTAGCAACAGTTCTCTTCTGCCTCTCCAAGTTCTTTGTCTCTGTGGTTTTTACTGTGTTCTACTATGAATGTAAGCAGAGTGAGGGGGAGAGAGTAGTTATGGAGTTGGGAGTTGGGTACAGTTTAGCTCCTCATAAACTTGACGTTGAATTCTAGTTTTTCTTTAGATTTTGCGAATGGGTTACTCTTTCATTGACTTTTGTATTTTGTTTTTGTTCCTACTTCTTTACATCTGAGGAGACATGTTGATTCAATACCCATTCCAAGATCTTGCGGATCGTTCTTTTAAAGCTCTCATTGATATTTCCAATTAGTCAGCCGGTGCCCTTTGTCTCTTCTTGTTTGTTCCTATATTACAAGGACCAGGATTTTTCTTACCTTGAATTGTAAGAAGTGTTGCTAGATGAGAATGGCTGCATCATGCAACAGTAACAGTCTGAAACGTATATTTTCAATGGATAGTAACACATGCATTCCTTTCAACAGTTCAGGCTCTGTATATACCAAGAGTACAGAGCATGGATGGTTGGGACCATAACTTTTATGCATAGACAAAAGAGGATGGGTCTAAGAAAGAGATCTTAGAGGACAAAAGAAACAAGAAACAATCATGTGTAACACAGAGAGATCATTTTGAGTTTAAGAATTTGATGCTTTAGAACAACTAAAATAGATATGATGCAGCACATGAACACTTGCCAATCAAATTCGTAATTTCAAAAAATTTGTCTGAATGGATGGGTCAATCTTGAACCATCAAAAGTATGGACAATAAAAACTCAGCAAAGAATTGTCATTAAGGGCCTCCTATCATAGTATCTCACAAAAATTATGAAAAATTAACTTGTTACAATCCCTTGTGTGTTATCTGCTTTAATTGCTGCACCTTCTTAAAGTTCAGCGTCTGATAGTTTTTTTCCACCTCCCAAGCAAGCTGTGACATGCCATTGAATGAGGACTTGGCACCCTTCACATCAGTCACTTCTCTTGGGAAAGGAATTCGGACATCAAACGTGCCTTTCTGAGGAGACCAAAGACGCATGTCAAAGCCTAGCCTATCAACCCATATAATCTTCGCTTCTGACACCTGTCAAGCCAATTGGAAATTAAGAACAAGTAATCTAATAAAAACAAACCTTAGTAAAACCTCAATACGTTGGAACAGGGATGAAGCAGGCACGATTTTTGCACCGATTTTTTTTGTATCATCAAAATGCATTTGCCCCAAAAAGGTTTTATTCTTTTTATTTATATCATGCAACCTGGGATAAATTGCAGGTGCGTGTAAAAAATTCAAGGTACATTTGCTTTCTCTCAAGTAAGCAATTGTGCAGGTAAACTGCCAATAGCAATGAAGATGATAATAGTTTTGTTGGCAGCAAACCTGGAAGTCCAAATCAACATATACATTGCAAAAGCGGCTAACATCTTCCATGTTCTTGTCATTGATCTCATTGGCAAATGCTTCTGCAAAGTCTCGGAGTGGATCAGGGCTAGCATTTTTATAATCAGAAGATGAGACCCATACACCATCCTGAAATAGGTAAAGAGATCAATATTTTCCTAAAATTATATAAGCCAAAAGCAATTACCTTCAAAAGACAGAGCAAAGAAACCAGTATTCGGCAAGAATTTCATAACACAGCCAATCAGCAAGAAAAATCCCATCATACCTCCATGAAGTCTTCCATTTGAAGTACCCGCTCCATGGCCACAACATAAATAAGTTCATCCTTAACTTCTTCTCCAAATCTCTTTTTCCACATTGAATGAGCCCGCTGAAAAGAAAGGCAAATTCCAGTAAAAGTTACGGACTAAGAGATCATAGCACAACCATAAACAGAGAAAAATAAAGCATGCATTCAGTTAAGTAGACATCATGTTGATAAGGACCAAAATCTGCTAGCTTCCATGCTGTGAGGTGCTTAGCCATGCTTATGTTCCATAGGAGACCTAAGTGCAGCGATTTAATCAGCCCAAATTACCTATTGTGTGACCCATTTTGCCCAGTCTCTAAAAGCCACCAGGCATGTTGGAGCCAAGTTCAAAGAGATGATGAGAAAAATCAGACTTCCTCCGTGGCAACAGCAACCAGGGTAGGACTACAAATCAGGTTCAGGTTTTCCATTTGAGAAACAATCAGTATTCCCTCTCAAATCAAGGTGAAACTAGGAATTCAATCAAATTTTGCATTCAGCATCTTAGCTGGTCAGGTAGCTTGACTACCTTGTTCCTCCAGCTCAATTTAGGTCAAAAAAAGATGGTTGAATCTCAATTTATAGAAAGAAGGTGGGTTCCCACTAAACATTTTGGAGCTAAGCAATTGTAGCATGAACAATAAAGCACACATTTAGTTACCTGGACATCATGTGCATCTAGGACACATCAAAACCTAACAGCTACTTTGCTATGTTTGAGCTTAACCACACTCGTACTAACATCCAAGAAAGACATGCAGCAAATTAATCTGCCCCTGTTATGGCAAGCCCATTTTCCCCAAACCCAGAAAGCACCATTTCTAAAGAGTGCAAAAAATCCTGCTCTAGGCAGCATTGAGGAGCAGATAGATAAAGATGAAAACATATTCAATTGAATTAGCAACCATGGGGATAGAACTACTACACATCATGTCCAGGTTCTCCATTTGAGTAAGAATCAATCTCCCCACCTCCTATCAAGCCCAAACTATTAACTTGATCGCTTTTTTGCTACTCAATCTTAGCTGCTAAAGCAGCTTGATTAGCATCCCCTCCAGTCCAAAATGGTTCCAACAAGATAACCGCAACTTGCAGTGGGAAGATGGCAGTGATCCGGATGGGTTCTAAATATACTCCCATTGCAACTTCTATTTAATCAATGATTCAACTAGAGGGATTCTAAACTTATAACTACATATTTTTTATTCCAGAAACAAGAAGAATATAGCTTGCTGAAAACACTTCCATTAATCTCGATTACTTCCACAAACCACACGTTAATAGTCAATGGTGTTCCATTATTAGCAGACAATCCTTGTTCCATTGACAAAATTTTACCAATCTTTCCAAAACCAGCAATCAAATTTACTTCAAAGTCTTCATCTTAGTGTAATGTTCTACCACAAACTGCTAAAACCAGCTAAACCCACAGTGCTTATGCAACAAAAATCACTACAAGCAACCAATAAAAATGAAAAGAAAAAAAAATTACCTTCAAAAGCTTTGTGTCCTCAGGCTTGTCAAGGCTTCCTTGAATTGTGCACTGAGGTGTCCTCATTCCAGATTGCTCTAACTAATTCCAACAATCAAACATGTTTAATACATAAAGATTATATCCTTTTCCATTTTGAAGAATCAATGGATTGAATTGAATTACCTGAACATGAAGACTAGACCTTCTATCAACAGAAAACTGTCTATGAGAATCACTCAAGCACAAAATAGGAGTGCCATCATCATCAACAGCAAACCTAACACCAACACTCAAAGGCCAGCCATCTGGGGTCAAAGTAGAAAGAGTGCCAACTGAAGATAACTCCATGATTGTTCTTGAAACTTCAGCAGGAAAGGGCTTATCATTTAAGGATCCAACAACATGAGCAGGTGGCTCAGCTGATACAGTTGAAAGAGAGCATTTTAAGGAGAATTGGGGAAATGGTTTTTGCTGCTTTAGAGGTGTGAATTGGTGGGGCTTTGTTGTTGTTGGTTTTGGGAGAAAGAGAGAAGGGAGAGGTAAGTTAGTGGTGAGAGATTGGGTTTGGAGATGCATTTGTGACTTGTGAGAGAGAGGACAACTTGGGTTTAGGAATTCAAGAACCAATTTTTGCGGACAAATCTTGATGGCCAAACAATGGACTGATAGGAGTAACAGTCTTTTGAGAAACCAGAACAGAAGACATGGATGATGTTGATAATGAGCCCTCAAAGTGAGAAATGGGAAGGATAGTTTCTTTTTACATTCACCGCCCCAGTATTTGTAAAATTGCAAAATGCCCTTGTTATGTCCGATACATTGCACAAGGTGTAAACTCGACACGATCCCTCTCCGAATTGATTCGGAGTGACCTAATTGACGAATTAAATCTAGTTTTAATTTAAAAATAAAATAATATCTTTTTAATAGATCTGAATCAATCCATCCAACTCAAATTTAATAACCTTGTTGCACATGTTCTCTTCCAACAACATGAAGAAATTAGCCTGACCTCAGCAAAATCATCACTTGAGATTTTGCTGTGTTGTCCTAAACTTTTCCCTCTTCAAACGTTACATGAAGTTGAAATAAAGAAATAATGCTTCAGTAGACAGAAGGGCACTTCCCTGTTTTGAATTTTCGATTCACACAAGAATTTCAGCAATGGCTGGTCTCAAAAAATTAAAACTTGCTGTTTTTTTTTTTTCCTTTGAGAATAATAAAATGTTGAATCCGTGGTAAGAAAAGAAAGATATGGTAGTGAAGCTTGGATTTCTGTATGCGCACTGCATCTACATGGCGCCGTACTCCAGGCTACTTATCAACAGCATAGCATACACATAAAACTCCTCTTTCTCCCTTTGATATTACAATTCATAGATGACAGAAGCCAGCTTCAAGATTCTGTAACAGAACTAGACGAGCATTACAGAAACTACACTTCTTTTCTTCTTCCATGACCATTTCAAAAGCTTGTCATGGATTGTTTCTAGTGATTCTACTTGAGGGCTCAAGATCTGATCAGCTGCTCTTGATCAACAAATAAGGAAATAAACACAATTTTTATGGATATTCTCTGGGTGGTGCATAATCTTTAACCATCAAAATCTCATCACATAACTTCTGAGGAACTTGCTGTAATTCCTTCCCTTCTTGCCATGCTTGCCCCACTAGCACCCCAGGTCCAACGTGACGAATATATATGACAACCTGATCATCGAAAGGGTACGGGTGTTTTTCTGCAAAAGTAAAGACACTCTTTAAGATTAGTCCAAACATTATGCGGAAAAGGAAGGAATGTTAAATAGAACTATACACATTATATCATCAAATAGAGCTGTAAATAATTGTCAATTTGTCATAAATCATGTCTATTGAATTTTATTTTTCAGGTAAGCTTATGGTTGCTTGCATTGGCACAAATGAGATCAAATTTCTGCAAGGGTGAGAGTAACATTATTTATAGATAACTATCACGGAGTCCTGTGTCCCCTGGCATGAAATTGTTAGATGCAAATGCAAATCAGGGCCACACGAAGTCAAAACAGTGATGGTGAGGAGAAACTCTACCAACTTTTTCGCATTTCAATTAGAAAAATAGTCATCTGAAACTATAAATCCTTTGCACTAGTACAATTCTTAGATAAATCCCACCTGGTATTGGAAAGTGTCGTGGATAATTACAGAGATCCAAGTGCCCATCTCCAAATTCATATGCTAAATCACAGGGCTGCTCTGTAGACATTACTTCCTTCTGCTCCACGACCTTAAAATACAATGGACTAAAGGTTTTTGTGATTTGAGCCAGCACTGATCCACCTGTTCAAGCATTATTGTTATCAGTTAACTAAGATTAGGTCTGAGCTAACCATCTTCATAGTTCATCAAATATATATACTATACACAGGGACAATTGAGTGCTTTTAAAGCCAGAAACTAAAAGGCAAGATTTTTTAAGAATATCCATTACAGATTTTATAAAAAAGAATCAATTTTTGAGACAACTGATCAAGTCTCAAACAACTTAGAAACAAATCATTATCTGTCATGCCCATCACTTAACGGATTCAACTCTTCTACAACCACCTCCACCCGCCCCAAGCTTTTAAGTTAAATATGCATCTGTCTGTGGATGGGGAAACCAAATTTCAAATACTGAAAACTTTGCTTCTGCTATTTTTCACAGCATCTTTCCATTTTTTTCTGCCTTACTCCCATCCCTACCCCTCCCCTCCAGTCCTCTACAAACTCACATCCAATAAACACATAAACAAATACAGACATTGAAGCCTTGCTCTTTACAGTGTAAAATACAGTATCACAACGAAAAAAATGCAGCTGAACTTACCAATAAATCTCCCATAAACCTCCCCATTATCGCAACGGAAAATAACCTGAGACGTAAAAAAAATGCACCAATCATAGACATCTCATCACATGCAAAAGGGAACAAATTATAAAAATAAAAGCACTTTAGATCTCACCATCTTGAACGATTTCATCCAAGAAACATCCAAACCACCTAGTTCACAACATCCCACATCAAAATCACATTACCACCGAAACTTCACAGCGCACACTCCACACACACACACACACACCCCTACATAACCGAAACCAACAATTCAAATAATTTACCTCCATTACTTCTACAACTATAAAACTCAACTGACAATTCACTATCTTCAAAACACAGCAAGTCAGACCCACATTTCTTCGCTAACTTAGCATCCTCATATCTCATGCCAGCTATCTCCCAAGCTCTTGATATTAGCCTACGCATAAATTAATTCCCATTCAAACCAAATCCGTGAAAAAATCCAAACTTTACTACAACCCTTTATAGTAAACATCAAATTCTTAAACTTGAAAAATTAAAAACACAAGTAGAAACACTACCTAGGTTGTTTTATCAGAGACAGCAATCTAAGACGCCTTTCTTCTGGTATATCTTCAATTTTGCTCCTGCAATTCAAAATCAAATCATCAGTCAGTGGGCTGCAGCAACATGTTGCTGGTAAAGTAAATGACAAGTCTTTCACCGAAACGAACCAGAGGTACGCAGCTGGATTGTAAGTGTCAGGGTCAAGAGGGATAAGCTCCTTAGGTGGGTCAAGAAATGTGACAACATCTTCTTCTAGTAACTCATATGGCTTCTCATCCCAGATAGATGACAAGCGTCCTCTCTCAACGGCTCTGATTGCACCGCTAGAAGAAAAGAAGGAGAACAGTGGACCCTTGGAGATTGTGAAGCTAACATGTGGCAGTTGGTGTTGGTGAGGGAGGAGGAGATGGTTGATTTTTGGAGGCGGTGAGAAGAAGAGATTGTGTAAAGCTGTTGCCTTCATCTTGCTCACAGAGAAGCAGAAAGATTGGTGGGTTTTTGAAGGGGCTTATAGCCACTGTTGTAAAACGCAGACCGGAACAGCGGGTTAATCTCAGACATGTTTAATCCGGGGCTAAGACAAGTTTATGCTGAAGAAAAAACAAAAGAAAAAAAATGGAAAGAACTCGGCTAACACTGTTAAAATAACATATTTTTGAAAGCTAGTCTGAATATTTATATTAATAAAAAAAAATAGGTTAATTTGTTAATTTGTTTGTTAAATTTTTTGAAAAATAGTTATTTAAAAAAAAATTGATTCAGGTGGATCTTTTCGACCCGGACTTTACTCGGATTGAGTTTTACATCTAAGCTTTTAGCTTGCTAGTTAAAATTTAAAATTGGTTTGTTATAATTTTAATCCCTTTAGTATATTAATTCTGTCAAATTGACCCTTATAATTGATTTTAGTACCGGTGCTTGGTGATTAGCTTTTGGGATAAAAGATTTATTTGGGCCAAAACTAAGCCCACAAGAGAAACTAGGTCAGCACAAAGAACAGTAAGTAAAGTTATGGTATCATCTCTTGACAGAGAAACCGAAGAGACGAGAAGAAGAGAGTAAAAGCGATGGCGTCGAATGCAGCAGCGCCGTTTTGGAGGGCCGCCGGCATGACCTACATAACATATTCCAACATCTGTGCTAATCTTGTCAGAAACTGTCTGAAAGAACCATACAAGACTGAAGCTCTTTCCAGGGAAAAGGTTCATTTTGCTGTTACCAAGTTTGTCGATGGAAATCCTCAGAAACCCGGTAAGATTCCACTCTTCCCTTTCTTTCTAATTCCCTCCTTGTATAAAGCTGTCCCTTTTATCTCGTTTTTAGATCTGGGGTTTTTGGATTCTGTGCCAATGATGTTTGTTACTCCTGATTTCATCGAATCTGATTTGGTTTTGTTTAAGTTTGTGATCATTGTTAATCACCATTTGAATGATGATGTAGAAGTTATAGGCTGAATGGATTGTTTTTCTCTAACAATTCTGTCAGGATAGAAGTTTGGGGTAAAGATTGAGAGCCAATTTCTTGACGTTTGAGCTTGTTTATAAGAACTATGAGGAGCCTTTAGTGCGTGGTGGATGTGGTGCTTTGGTCTTAGGTCCGCTGACGTATTTGATTCGAAGAGGGGTGTTCTGATATGTTCTAAGTTTTGTAGCATTAAAGGGCTGTGAAAGAGGAGTAGATTTAATCTATGCTAGTAACTCTCCATGTTTGAGTATTTAGCATTTCAATGACCTCAGTTTCAGGGCTCGCGGTATAGAATGTTTTCCTACTGGTTTCAGTTTTGGTGGGATTGATTGCATGTCTATTGATGAACCGGATAATTAGAAGGGTTTGGAAGAATCTTACTTTCATCCATGCCTTGGAAAAAAGTGAGTGTTATTTTTGTTATGGTGTGAAGAAGCTAGCTGTTTCAGGGGCTTGGTTCAGTGCAGTCTTTTCTATCTTAGTAATTTTGACTTAGGCTGTGGTAGTGATATTAAGGTGCCTATAAATTGGATGAAGGAGCTTGGAGACTGAAATTTGGCTGATGATTTTAGAAATGCTGCAAATCTCTTTTGATTTGTTCGGGTCTCCTTTATGGAATGGATTGTTTAAACTGGTGTTTATTTCGTTACTTTAGTGGGGAGAGGCAATCTCTATGACCAGCTATTTTTGTTATACACCATTTATTGAATTGTTTCGGATGTTCTTATGAACCGTTTGGTACCCAGAAAGTAACATTCTTGCACGTTTGATGTGGCTTTCTTTGACTTGGAAAAGAGAAAAATAGTGTTGCAAAAATGATGTATTGTTTGTTTCTCTGAAGGATTTAATCCTCATTATAGTTGTATACTCATTCACCTGTTTATAATTATATACTCATCTGACAACTTAGTGGTCTAATTAATAATGGTGTCATGGACTTACCTTCTTTGAGGGTGAGAGAGAGAGAGAGTTGTTATGGTCTTCTCCCTTTTTGGCCCTCAATTTGTATATACTTCTGCACATTACCTTGCATTTTTAACCTATTCCCATCACTACTTTTCTGTTACATCAGCTCTCAACTGTGCATTCTGATTAAATATTATTTTGGTTCCTTATTAACAGTTGTTCGTTCGGATTCTGGGATTGAATGAGTTGAGGAGCTTGATCCCTTATATGCCCATTGGAGGATCTTCCGCGATGAACTTTCTTCTATTTGTCTGTCTGGTAGATTGGAATTCGTTGGGTATGTAAGGCATAATTTCAGACAAGACTTTGGATTTGCCCGGTACTGGAATTGTAATAAATGTAACCGGTGCATCATTTACCTTTCTTTGAGGATCTATATAATCCTGTGTTTTGAAGTTGTAATGACCAAACGTCCCCGCAGAGTAACAATGTCAACTACAGCTTTTGCCAGAACAGTTACTGTTTTTGATTAACAAATCATGGTTAGCATTCTATTCCACTGCTGGGAAATAATTTTGCCACTTGTGTCAAGTGGGATGTCCTGAGCCATCATGAGATAGTGGATGGTGCATCCTTGTTTGTTTTCCTGGTAGACATAGCCAGTGTCAGGACATAAAGGGAGTATCCCGATTTGAAGATGAGGAATGGTGTTTATATGGATGTTACCCGTTGCATTCTGTTGAGGGACACTGTAAAAGCCCTTGTCATGTTAATTTCAGCTCTAGTATAAGTTACGGTTAATGTTAACTGGAAAATGGCAAGTCTCTGATATTTAAAGCAAAGCCGAACTTCACCCAAGAATCCAGTCATGAGTAACGTACTGGCTTCAGGCCAGGTGTGGAAGTGTTCACAGGCTCAGTTAAAGGCCCAGAATGTAATTTGTCTGGGATCCAAAGATATGAGAACCTTTTTTCTTTTTCTAAAACTTTGCAATAATGTATTATCCGGCATGAAGCATTAATTAATAGTCAGATAATAGGTGATTTTTCGAGGGTCCTTGATGGTTCAAGCTGTTTTTAAATTTTTTTTTTGTTTGATTAAGATAATATTAAATTTATGTTTTTAAGTATTTTTTATGGTTTTTGATTTGTTGATATTAATATATATATATATCATTTTAATATATTTTCAATAATTTTTTTTTTTTGAAAATCACTATACTCAATATCACTGAGCACACATGGAAGCAAATTCTAGAATTGTGTCACTATACATTCATAAATTTTTGAACCTTGCTCCAGAGAGGGTATAATTATCTGATTTAATTTAGGAATTGACTCCGAAAAAAATCTATATTGTTTGATTATTGGATCAACCTGTTGATCAAGTGGTTGGTTGATATAGCTCAATTATTTTTATTGAAATAAAGTTATTTCGTTCTTTTTATAAAATAAATACTCAATAATTGATCTTGTCAAGTTTAGAGATTAAGTTTGGTTGAGTTAACCAAAACTCTAAAAACCTGTAAAATTAACTGTGTTTTGGTATAGTTAATAATTGGTGTCCTATCAATATAAAATTCCGTTGCAACCACTGAAAATGGCAGACCAAACCCATCACCCTCTCCCCACCAAGAAGGTCCCTTCCAGGTATGGTTTTCGTGCCTGCTGCAGTTCCTTCACCAACTGGGCACTACCCCTTTTTTTTTTTATTCTTCTAAATTATTAAATTTACTGTATGGTTTGTGCGCATGGTGCAGCTGAACCACTAAAGCGTACAAGAGTCCAGACAGCCAGAAAAATAAATAAAATATGCCGTCCTTCCTTGCACACCTCCCTCCTATTAATCTGATCCGGTATCATCTCCTCGGTTGATAAAGTTAACTTTTAATAAAAAAATAGACAAGTATCATTTTACTTTTTCATAAAAAATTAATTAGTTTTAATCTGAGTTAAGCCAATCAATTTTAAATTTTATTTTTTTTAAAAAAAAAGAAGTACATCAGATCATGAACTGATCTGATTTAATAAAATTGCTTTTCATAAATGTTGCACTTTATGTTTTTGATATGTCGATCTTTAAATTGTATTTATGCCGAAATAATGTTATTAGATTGATTTTTTTTTTTATGATTTTAATATCAAGATAAATACTTTAAAGAATTAAATTAATACAAAAACACGCATTGCTTTTATGTATTGACCGGGAAGGAAAGGCCAGCTAGATCTTCTCCAATCATTTCTTTTAGAGGCTGCTGATCTTATCCAATGACGAAACTGCCATCCCCATTTTCGTTCTGATGAGATGAGAAGAAGAAATCATTCACTAATTGATTGCCAGGATGGTTAATGCTTGGATTAATTGCCAAGAATAACATTCGATTCTAATTATCTATTACATGAGAAATTGACAGGTGTCTTCTGCTTATAGCATTGTTAGATGTCACACGTCACTTCCCTCCTGGAGAGAATTACAAAGCTAACCTCCTTCAACTAAAAACATTATTAAAATAAAAATAAAAAAAGAATTTTGTAAAACAACAAAATAATAAATAATAACATAGCTAAAGTGGATCAACCCATTTAATTTATGACCATGACTTTATACCGGGATTAAGTTTAATATCAATGATGAATGGTACTATTTATATACATAAAAACAATTTCATAAATTCAAGATTCAAGTTTTTTACCCGGAAATGAAATTTACCCTCTTAGTTTTAGTTACCCTTTTTGGTATACCAAATGTCAGTTACTCACTACCTTATTGGCCAATTTACCGCCTTGGTCAAGATCACTTTAAAGTTTAAACAAAGAATAGTCGCAGTCAAATCCAGTCTGCTCTCTCTCTCAATTTTTACAGTGACATAAAAAAAACGGAAAAAAGAAGAAGAAGAAGAAAAACACGGAGCCGTCTGCTGTGCTGTTTCCTCTAAACAAATCCTCCTTTCTCCCCTCTCTCTCTCTCCCTCTCTGCCAAACTCTCTCCTCCTTCATCCTCTTCTTCTACAGCACCACCAATGATTGCTTAACTCCACGTTTGCCCTCAGATCCACTTCTTAATTTCTCCTCATCAGCCGTCTGTACCCACCGTTACCGGATTCTTGATCGCATCTTCATAAACAATGGCTTCAGCGAAGACGAGTAGTCGTTCGCGAGGGACGTCGGTGAAGGAGAACGGCACGAAGCTCGAGGACGGACTCAACGTGTTCAAGTCCGATAGATTCGACGCCGATTCTTATATTCAGTCCAAATGCTCTCTCAACGAGAAGGTTCGTTAACTAGTAGTCTTTTTTCTTTTTTCAATTTCTAGAAAGGATAGAGGAGACCACTAGTCCTTTTTAGCTTTTGACGATGATAAATGTGTGTTTGGTTGTGATGAACAGGAAATAAGGCTGTTGTGTTCGTATCTTTTGGATTTAAAGAGAACATCTGCTGAGGAAATGCGGAAAAGTGTTTACGCCAATTATGCTGCGTTTATAAGGTAAATTAGTTCTTCGCGTTGTGGAAAATTTCGCTAGTTTTCTTGGTGTTTAGGAAGTCGCGATTGAATTTGTGGTTTAAAATTAAGTAATTTGTAGCTAGCTTGAAAATTTTTGTTGCTGTGATTTGTTAATCTGGATGTTAAGATTATTGAATTGCGATTTTACCACTGGAAATGTGTGTCTGTGTAGTGTGATTGCTTCCCGTGGTGTAAAATTTGTGAATTTCGTGGGTTGTAGGAAGCTGTGATTGAATTTGTGGTTTAAAACTGTGTTTCAATGTGATTAAGAAGCTGTTAGGTATTTTATACTGGGAAGGCGTATGTTTTGTGTCTGTAGTGTGATTTTGAAGGGGTGGGTTCTTTTTGCTTATCGTTGACAGGACATCGAAGGAGATATCAGATTTGGAAGGGGAGCTATCATCTATAAGAAACCTGTTGTCCACTCAAGCAACTTTGATTCATGGTTTAGCGGAGGGAGTTAATATTGATTCTTTGTCATTAAAAGCATCTGAAGGGTCCATGGTAAATGAGTTGTTATCGAATGTTGAAGATAGAGAACCATCTGATTTGGAGAAATGGTCAGTTGAGTTCCCTGATATGCTTGATGTTTTGTTAGCTGAGAGGAGAGTGGATGAAGCTCTGGCAGCACTTGATGAAGGAGAACGTGTAGCTGCTGAAGCAAAAGAAACAGAATCATTGAGTCCTGGTATACTTAGGTCTCTGGAGATGGCCATTACTGAACGCAGGCAAAAGTTGGCTGATCAGCTTGCTGAAGCTGCTTGCCAACCTTCTACTCGCAGTAGTGAACTTCGTGCGGCTATATCAGCTCTTAAAAAGCTTGGGGATGGGGCTCGAGCTCATAGTTTGCTCCTCAATGCACACCTCCAAAGATATCAGTATAATATGCAAAGCCTACGCCCGTCAAGCACCTCATATGGAGGAGCGTATACTGCTGCACTGTCGCAGATAGTGTTTTCTGCTATCGCTCAAGCTGCTAGCGATTCTTTGGCTATTTTTGGCAAGGAACGAGAATATAGGTCTGAGCTTGTGATGTGGGCTACCAAGCAAACAGAGGCCTTTGCTGTTCTTGTTCAAAGACACGCATTAGCATCATCAGCAGCTGCTGGAGGTTTAAGAGCCGCAGCAGAGTGTGTTCAAATAGCTTTAGGTCATTGCTCTCTGTTGGAAGCTCGTGGCTTGGCACTCTGTCCTGTGCTCATAAAACTCTTTAGGCCTAGTGTTGAACAGGCCTTAAATGCTAATATAAAACGAATTGAAGAGAGCACTGCTGCTTTGGCTGCTGCTGATGACTGGGTACTTACTTATCCTCCAACCAGTACTCGACAGTCTGGCAGGTCTTCTGTTACATCTCTTGGCAACGCAGCAGTATTTCAACATAAACTTACAAGCAGTGCCCATCGCTTCAATTTAATGGTCCAGGTAAACACCCTTCCCCTTTGATATCTGATAAACTGTAACGTTATACACATCTTCTCTCTATTCAAACATCAATTCATGAACTAGTCCTTTCTACTTGCTCCTTTTAATTGCCACTTCGCTGTTCATTTGGTCTCAGGTTATTTTCTTACCCTTGTATAGCCCTTACATGGCACATGCACTAACTCATATATTGTTTTCCTGCCTTTGAGCTTACTGCTGGATATATTCTCTTGAATTCTCTTTTACAGTTGGTTTACCCACTCTTCAAATGTCTTGAATGTTTTTGAATATTTTCGTGAATTCTCTCTTACAGTTGGTTTACCTACTCTTCAAATGTCTTGAATGTTTTTGAATCACTACTCTTCTATATGATCATCTGAGCACATGTTGTTTGTTCTCACAGTTGTTCAAGGGTTGATTTTTTAATTGTTTCTTCCTTGAACTTTTGGTGGCTGGTTAATTCTTTCACTAAATTGCGTTATTGCACAACTTGAACATGTAGGACTTTTTTGAGGATGTAGGACCGCTCTTAAGCATGCAGTTGGGAGGCCAAACACTGGAAGGTTTGTTCCAAGTATTTAACTCGTATGTGAACATGCTGATCAAAGCTTTACCAGGTTCGATGGAAGAAGAAGCAAACTTTGAAGGTTCTGGAAATAAAATTGTGCGAATGGCTGAGACCGAAGCCCAGCAAATTGCATTGCTGGCGAATGCTTCATTATTAGCAGATGAACTACTGCCACGTGCAGCCATGAAACTTGCACCTCTGAATCAGACTAATCACAAGGATGATCCACGTAGAAGACCCTTAGATAGGCAGAACCGTCATCCTGAGCAACGAGAATGGAGGAAGCGGCTTGTGAATTCAGTTGATAGATTAAAAGATACTTTCTGTCGACAACATGCACTGGATCTCATTTTTACAGAAGATGGTGATAGCCATCTTTCTGCAGAAATGTATATAAACATGGTTGGAAATGCAGATGAAGTGGATTGGTTTCCATCCCCAATATACCAGGTATTATTTCTTAAATTAATGATGCCTTATATATATTTGGTTAGTATAATTTAGGGCTGGGAAAAGATGATGAAGAATCCATCTAGAGTTCTTAATTTTTTCAAGTACTATGGTTTAAGGTGGACAAGAAATCTAAGAAATGAATGCATTTTGAGTGGCACGTGCAGCACTGTTCTATGTTTGCTTCTATTCCCTGCAAGAATGTTGACTCGGGAAACCTATGCTATTTGTTTTGGAAGGTCATGTTGACAGAAACTCTCAGGTGTCTTGTTAAGGCTCCCTTGATTAGAATCTAAGCTGTTTCACTCTTTGGAGAGCATCTGTTTCCTTAACTTTGCCCAGGAGCATTTGGCAACAGTGAATTGGAAGGTCATGTCAATAAAGAAACTCTCAGGCGTCTTGTTGAGGCTCCCTTGATTAGAATCTAAGGTGTTTCACTCTTTGGAGAGCATCTGTTTCCTTAACTTTGCGCGGGAGCATTTTAGCAACAGTGAAATAAACAACTTATTTCTGGCCATACCACATCCTAGGGACCTCTGTTTATTGAACTTCATGCCACGCCACCTATAAACAGCTCATCACCCTTCATTCTAAGAGGTTTCTCTCACCATTCACAGAGTTTTCTCATTGCCTCTTTTTTACAGCTCTTCCAAGGCTGCTCATTCTCACCCCCGCTCATCTCTTTTTGTTCTTATGCTACAAGACACCGCACCTGATTTTCAACTAGTAAGCCTATCATTTAGGTGGTAGCTTCATTGCTCTATCGACTCAAACAAGTTTTCTATTCATGTAATTAATGCATTGTCCTAGGTGTTGCATTCAGGAATATCAGCTACAATCACCTAATTGATTGTGGTAGGTCTTTATCTACCCAAATAAGGTTTTTAAGTCTTTATCTACCTGATTAAGGTTCTTACTTATCCTCCTCCTACTTGATCTGGTTTAACTGTTTAGGTTTGAAATTTTTTGGGGAAAATTGGGTATTGAACAACTAGTTGGAAGCTCGTTTGTGTAAAACTGTAACCAGATTAAGAAAAACTGTAAGTTGGCTAAGTTATCAGTGAGATTGGATTTGGCACGTGGGAATGACATGACTTGAGCTTTTGATAGATGGGAAAGGCTTGTGAACTGTAATTGTTTGTAGCGATCTTAGATATCCATTGTCAACATTTTGCATTAAACATGCTCATCATTCATAAAATCTGTTCTTGGATTTGATGTACTTTTCTGTTTTGGAACTTTCAGTTCAAGTTCTTACACTTTCTTGTCACTATGCTACCAATTCAGGAGCTTTTTGTAAAACTGAACGGCATGGCTGCTATAGCAGCAGAGATGTTCGTAGGAAGGGAAAGATTTGCTACATTGCTATTGATGAGACTCACAGAAACAGTCATTTTATGGCTTTCGGAAGACCAAAGTTTTTGGGATGACATCGAGGAAGGCCCGAGGCCTTTAGGCCCTCTTGGTCTACATCAGGCATGTAACTCTGAAATCATTTCATTTATAGTTATATGTCATGAATTGGGTCATTGATATACTTATTTGTTTGTAAACATGCAGTTCTATTTGGACATGAAGTTTGTCATGTGCTTTGCTTCCCAAGGACGCTACTTGTCACGAAATTTGCATCGAGTTGTCAATGAAATCATTTCAAAAGCTGTGGCAGTACTCTCTGCAACAGGGATGGATCCAGACAGGTAAACTAGTTTATTTTTTGGTCTTTGACTGGCAGCAGTTTCATTACATATTCTCAACATAATCAGAAAGTATGCATAAACATAACCAAAGCTAGGGTAAGTTTATATTCTAGTTTATGAACTCTTCTGAAATCGAGAATTCATTTATTACATGGTATATGGGATGCGCAAATTATTGGGGGAACCAGTTTCCTATGACTGCATGATAGATTCATGTGAATCTATTTTAACTCTTTAGTTGTGTTTGTCAACAAGTGTTCAACTCCTTTAATTGTGTTAAAAATGCTTAGGAACATGTTTGTTTCTTGATGTACATGTTGTGTTTGGTAAAACTTATATTGTCTTGGAATGCATTTCCTTCTCCTTTTCTTCCCTCAATTTTTTTTTTTTTTTTTTTGAATATTATGCACTACACCAAGTTTTGTTAACATAGTGGACTTTGACGAGATGAAAACTAGGTGTGAAACAACTTTGACTTATGATGGTTATTGCATATGTTATTGGGAATTTTGAAGATTGGGAGGTCTAGATTATTAGGATTGTAGTTATCCCCAAGACCCTTAGCTGGTTATATTGTTTTATTTTTGTTAGGAAGTAAGCTGGATTTAATTTATAACTTGGTATGTAGTTTTGAATCTTTTTATCATTACTACATTTGTTGGGAGGCTTTTGCTGAGGATTAGCAGAAGCAGTAAGATCATGGTGTTAGATACAACTTACAATATCCTTGTCTGGATGTCAGCCTTTGTGTCGTGACCCATGAGTTGCTAAGCAATTGAATTTCTAATTTTGAAATTAGAAAGAAAGTCAAGTAAAATCAGCTACAAGAAGCAGACAGATTGCAAGTCTTAGGCGCGTAATTTATAAGGGTAAACAAAGTCCATTCTATTATGCATTAATTATATATGCCATCTGCTGCAAACTCGTGTCTTTGGGGTAAAATGCGTTCAAATAAGCTGTTAAGTGCGCAGGAAAATAGCCAGCATGCGTGCCTTCATTTATGTTTTAATCATTTCATATCAAAACACTTGGCTTTTCTGGAGCTGAGATTTCGTTTTTTTTTTTTTTTTTTTTGGTCAGGGTGCTGCCAGAAGATGAATGGTTTAATGAGATTTGCCAGGATGCAATGGAAAGATTGAGTGGAAAACCAAAAGCCATCGATGGGGATAGAGAAGTTAACAGCCCAACAGCCTCTGTCTCAGCACAATCAATTTCATCGGTCAGATCTCATGGAAGTTCGTAAGGCACACCCCTCCTGTATATTAGAGATTGAACAGTTTCTGTACCTCCCATTTTCTTTTCGTTTCTATTTCTGCTGTCCCTGTTCATCATTTCTTTTTTCCTCCTTCCCAACTTTAGTGATCGACCCTTCTTTCCCTATTATAGGATGAGGTTTGCATGAAAGCTGGGAGTTCAAAGCATTTGAGTCTGTACATGTTTTCAATCATGAATCTGCATTTGTTGTATTCATTATTCTTTTGAAAACTCATGGTAGTAACATGTTATTGATGCCTCGGTTTCTTTCTTCGAGTGAATATCTCTTGTCGTCAACTCCTTGCGGTTTTCATCTAGTTCCTTTTTCTGGTTCGAGAAGCATCTGATCATTTCAATTCTAACATGATAAAGTAAGTTGATGGCTCAACTTGCGTCCTTCATTAATGCTTAGTGATTCAAAATTGCTAATGCGAAAGAAACACAAAAAACTTGCTTAAAGAGATTGAAGTGCCTGTATAGTAAGGGGCTGTGGGCCCGTCTTCCCAAGCTCCTTTCTATGGAGATTGCTCTCTTCTTCCATCACACAGGACGAAGTAGTTAGGCAGCGACAATGCTAGAAGACTGAGATCTCAGACTGTACCCTCTTCCAAAGCTTCCGAACAGCTCACTCGTTGCCCTTCACATCCATGGTTATGTGCATCACCCTACCAATTGAGACCAGAATTAAAGTGAAATTAGTGTATTAACAAGATACAGGAGGACAGGGCTGATGATGCACATGCACGTAGTGGTGAGAACATAGTAGACTTGGTAGTCAAAGTAAAAGGTAGGTTGGATTCTCAAATAGTTCCGTTGCTTCTTTATTTTGTAGTAGTTGTGCTGGTCTGGCTGATGAACGCTTTAGGCTACATGGTGTTTTATAGTGAGGTGGGTATCTTTCAAAGCAAACTCTAAAGTGAGAATAAAACATTGCACCGGTAATCATAATCGTTAAAATTTGAAATGGCTGAGAGCTTGACGTACCTCAGCATCCACAAGAACACCATCAAAGCTGGGAAAATCGTTGCTGCAGAGTGATTCTTGTTTTCCCACAGCCTGCACGCACACCTGGGCCTTGATGTAGCTTGTTTCTAGTATAGCTATTCAGTGCATCACCGTTCTTGTCTATGAGGATTTTCATTTTCTATCCTTCCTGATAAAATTATCAACTGTTCTCTGCTGAGCCTACCTGGTACAAATCATAAGCAGAGATCCATGGATGGTTAACGCATATCGGTGCAGATTAATCCAAACTCGTCATGAGAAAATAAATGCCCTAAAAAGCTTTGCATTCCACAACAGAGCAGCTGGACACGAAAAATAGTGAAGCAGGAACTAAAAAATAGGCAAGCCCGCTTATACAACACACAAAAGATCGAAAACAATCATCTGTGATGACCAAACACACCATGAAACTCGAGTTGGCACCCAACCATAAGAGAGACGTCTGAAAATGATTAGATGACACAACCAGATACCGTGAAGGTATGAAAATCATAAAGTTGTAGGTCACTCACACCAATGATAATTTTCATTCACCACCCTAAGGTACAAAACAAAAGAGATACAGAAACGAATAACAAACTCACCACCCTAAAGAACTAGATCAAACCACCACTTTAGAGATATAGAGTTAAGGAATAAATCCACAACTCACAAAGAAGATACAAAACTTGATATTATGCAAAAGGCCAAGTCAAAAGACTCTTAATTCAGATTTTGCTAAAAGATCCAAATACATTATCTGATTCAACTTTATATACTTGGAGTAACCCTTCAAATCTAGGAAAACACCAAGATGACATAATAAAAACCCAAATAAATTAGTTTGACAAAAAAACTAGACAAATAATAATCATCACTTGTTTTTGGCTCATTAGAAACACAAACAGACACTTGGAAAGCTTAAAAACTAAAACAAAAATAACTTTATGTAGAAAACTCCAATGCAATGCATGGCTGGACAATATGTAAAGATTACATTTTGAAATTGAAAGCCACCTAGGATAAGATTATTTTAACATACAATAAAGAGATGAAAATGCAGGCTCAAAGTTGGCCCAGGGGCTGACCGTAAACAACAGCAAAAACTTCATCATTTTGCATTGCCAACCCAAACTCAAGTAACCCGATATCAAAAGAACCATTACGGGACACACAACCATAAACTATTTCTCAAAGAACCAATTGATTGTAACACAAACATGTTAAATCAGTGAAGCAGCACTGGGAAAGTACCCAACACTGCACAGCAAGCCTGCAATACGATGAAGAGAGAATGTATAAAAAAATTAACAGCCCCTGAAAAGAGCAAAATGAACATGCTAGGAAACAAAGAGAATGGAGAAAGCAGAGGAAAAAGGACAGAAAAGAAAAGAATGGAGATGCACTGATCACATTGCAGCACTGCACACATGAGAAACATAGTCTAGACCCAGAAAAAACAATCACCGTTCAATCATAGGAGGCAAAGAAAGAATGATAAAAATGCAGTGTCATAAGAACTCGACCACATAGGAACGGGTATACCAAGAAGAAAAGCTGATATTTGTAGGCGAAAAATGGCTGTTTCCGCATAGCAAACACCATATCTAATGATATCATGACACAACTGGTGCAAAAACTGAAGACAACACCCCAAAAAAATGGAAAAGTAACGAAAACAATTCAGATAACCTATAAAAAGCAATAATAACCGCAAAGTATTGTGGCAATCCAGCCCAAAGACCACAATATATGAAAAAAAAAGAGAAAAGTCAGCCAGTGAATGAAAAGGAAAGGAGGGGAGTTACTCCCCAGTGAAAAACAGCAGTGAAGAGAAGAGAAAGATGGAGCAAGAAAGAGAGGCTTTAGGAATGTAGGGTCAGGGTTGCATTCGTGCTTGTCATGACATATTCCAATGAACTACTTGGAAACCTTCGTGGCACCGTTACACTTGCCTAGTGCAACAAGAAGAGCAAAGAACTCGTAGTTTGGAAAAAAAGAACCACATGTGAATATCAAACATCATGATTTGGATGTTTTGACAGTTTCGCAGATGAAAATTCGAGGGTTTTCACTTGTCGGAGCAAACTTGAGATAAGTACCTGGGAAATGGATAACGCGACTACAAGGGAACTCTGCCTGCACATTTCAACTGCTAGCATCTGATAGTTAATGAACATCGGTGCTGTTGTGTTGCCTGCAACAGTTTTCGATGCAATTAGAGATATTGGGTTGGGGGGGGTGGGGGGGTATGATAAAATATAGAATATCGCTTACATTTTGGCAACATCAGAGAGGTCCTCATTAGTGTCCATATCATCCATTCCATTAGCAATCATTTCAGAGCAGATGCTCTGGGCCTCTTGCAACCTCCCTTCCTTTCTAAGGCCAGTGGATAGCTCATTGCAGATGCAGACATTAGGAAGGAACCCGTTCTCAAGCATTTCTCTATACCAAACATATGCTCCATTAAAATCCTTCAGGTCACAATGTCCCTGTATCAGCAAGCTATAGGTATCAGCTTCAGGGATTAATCCTTTAGCCTTCATGTCATCAACAAGATCCTTTGTTTCCGACAACTTCCCCTCTTTTAAGTGGCCCAGAATCAAACTATTATAGGTCTTGTTATCAGGACGAACTCCCATGTCTACCATCTCTTTTTGCAAAGAAAATGCCTTTTGAACATGCCCAGTCTCTTGATAACAGTGAATCATAGCATTGTACACAACTCGATCTGGGGACAAATTCATCTGCAACATTTCATTAAACAGTGTCTCTTTGAGCTCTATCCCTTCCTTGCTGCACCCGCTGATTAGGGGATGAAATGTATTTATAGTAGGTTTTAAGCCTAACTTCTTCATAGTTTCATATAGCTCAAGACATTTCTGCGAGTTTCCAGCATTTGAGTACCCTGAGATTAAGGAGTTGTATGTGATCACATCAGGACAGTGACCCGTACTAGTAATTAGGAAAAACATCTCTTCAGCTTCCTTTAACTTTCCCATTTTGCATAGCCCTTTAATGAGGGAATTGTATGTTACAATCGTTGCGCCTATCCCATTTTTCGACATCTCATCAAAGAATCTCAAAGCCTCTCTCAACTTCCCCACTGTACAACTACCATCAATAAGCATATTATATATATTTGCATTAGGCAAGACCCCTCTGCCTGCCATATCCCTGAGGACCATTTCTGCCTCAAGAATTTTCCCATCCTTGCATAAACAATTTATGAGAGAGCCGTAGCTTATAACATTCGGCGTTTCCCCATTTTCCTCCATTTCTTCAAGAATCTGGAAACACCTAGAAAAAACACACAGCCTTCCATAGCCATCAATAAGGATATTATATGTCTCCACGCTTGGGGCTATTCCCTTCCCCACCATCTTCTTCACCCATTCCTCCGCCTTATCTATCATCTGCATTTCACAAAACTTATCAATCACAGAATTAAAAGCAATACAATTTGGTCTCAACCCACGACTTTCCATTTGCTCAATAGTCAAAATGGCTCTATCCATGTCGCCTATTTGGCAATAACCATTCACAATAGTGTTATATATCACCTCACCTGGAACGAGCCCGTGTTCCACGAGGGACTTCAACACCTCCTCTGCCTTTTCAACTTTCCCTTCTTTACACAATCCATTCAACAGAATACTACAAGTGTAATTATCAATCTTGACTCCCTTCCCAATTGCCTCCCGATACAAATCCAAAGCAGCTCCCGCCCCGTCATCCGACTTCAATAGTCCATCAAAAATTATGCTGTAAGTAAACCCATCAGGCACAAAACCATTGCATTCTATCTCGTTCAACATACACCTAGCCTCCTCGATTCTCCGTGCCTTACAAAGGCCACTAAGCAACGAGTTAAAAGTAATAATACTCGGCTCCACCTTCTCCTTTTTCATCCTTTCTCTCAAGCCAATCGCCACATCCACCTCCCCTGCCTTACAATATCCATCAATAAGCGTATTAAAAGTCACCCTATTTGGCACCAAATTCCTCACAGACATTTCACCAAACAGCTTCTCCGCATCCCTTATCCTCTTCTCCTTACACAACCCACCAATCAAAACATTGTAAACAAACACATTAGGAACAACTTTCCTCCTTTTCATGGTCTCAAACAACTCCATAGCAAGCTTCAAATCCCCCAATTTCACCGCGGCTAGCATTGCTCTCCCATAAACAAGCTTATCAGGTCTAAAACCCAAGCCCACCATCTCCTTAAACAAATCAAGAACGTTATCAAATTTCTTGGATTCCACCAAAGATTCAACAATCATCCTCACATAACCAAACGAAGGAAGCCGCCCCTCTTGCCTCATGAAATCGTACAATTCTGAAACTTGACTGTGCATCTTGGACTCAGAACAAACAGAGAGCAACATTTCGGAGAGAGTAAGATTTAAAGAAGCATCATCAGAAGAAGAAGTGAAAAAAGAGAGAAGGTGAGAAGGTGAGGAAAATGAAGATGGGCTAGAGAGAATGAGAGATTTGGTGAAGTTATAAGCAGTTTCGTTGCGGCCTTGTTGAAGGAGGACACGAAGCTTGTGGATTTGGTCGTTAATGAGGTGGTCTTGGCCATCGGCGGTGGTGGAGTTTTGCGGGTTTTCGGCAGAGACAGTGGTAGAGAAGGGGATAAACGAAAGCTTGCTCGAGGAAGTAAGAGGACGGTACTGTAACTTGGAAAGGCGCCTTGCCATCTCTCTCTCAAATGTCTTACTTCGTGTTTTCTTCGAAGCTAGCCCTTTTATACACACAC
>Ga0325414_1000932_pt1 | contig 26635 bp, 14 predicted proteins | sample PopdelMetagenome_8_FD_206183 | JGI IMG/M metagenome (GOLD analysis project Ga0325414, IMG submission 206183) | Populus deltoides microbial communities from Bellville, Georgia, United States - Leaf-PdKOR-R3 | ecosystem: Host-associated > Plants > Phyllosphere > Phylloplane/Leaf | place: USA... | reverse complement strand
AATAATAATAATAATAATAATAATAATAATAATAATAATAATAATAAAAAAGTGAAATTTTAAATAAAATAATGTATGACTTTATAGGGGAAAAACATGTATACAATCACACTTTTTTTACCATAAATGGGTGAAAAACACTCGTAAAATCACGCTGTTTTTACCAAAAATGGTGAAATTTCTAAGGAACATTTTATCATAATTATGGATGAAAGTCCCCAATAAGTTGGTATGAAAATTTTGATGATTTAAGTAAATAAAATAGAATGCAAATTTGAATTTTGACGTAAAATTATTTATTATCTAGTTTTACAATGTCAAACATAACTCTCACTTTAACCGTTAGAACAGACAGAAATTTTACAAGGAATCTCCTAACATATTATCTTGAGTTGCAATTTTAGATCAATTGAAGTTTTGGAAAGCCTTGCAAGAGTATCGATAGTCATATAAAAAAAATACGGAGAATAACATATGGACTTATTAATGGCTTTTCTCTAATTAAATCAAAAATCCATTCCATTTCTCTTTTAAATGGCGAACAACAACTATATAGAAAGAGAGCATATGTTTTTCTTCTTTTCATTTCAAATAAGTGTCTTGATCTTTCAAGTATATGAATTGGCGTGTGTATATAAGTGATCATTGATAGAGAAAAAAAAGGTTAAAGAGGGATTTAAGGGGAGGATTGAAAGTTTGGAAAAAAGAGAGAGAGATAAAGCTTAGATTCTTAGAGAAGAAAGAGGAAATTGATGGAAAAGTGTCAATAACTCATCAAATTGAGTTAGAACATCAAAGGTTAAGGATTAACCCTCCATTTATTTACACTTTTAACTTGTCTTTTATGATTGGAAAAGAAATCCTAAAATTTCTAATTTTAGGGTTCTTGAGGAAAAAAAAGAGAACTAAATTTGGGTGTGGAAAAAATAGAGAGAGAAAGCTTAGGTTCTTGGAGAAAAAAGAGGAAATTGATGAAAAAATGGCAATAACTCATCAAATTGAGTTAAAACATCCAAGGTAAAGGACTAACCCTCCACTTATTTACTCTTTTAACTTGTCTTTTATGATTGGAGAAGAAATCCTTAAATTTCTAATTTTAGGGTTCTTAAGAAAAACAAATTAAGGCAATAGATGTTTTGATGTAAATTAACTAATTTGGCATGGGATATATGTTAGATAGAGTAGAATTATGATGATAATTGAAAGAAAAACCATTGAAATTTCCTAACCCTAAAGTTGGCCACAATAAAAAAAAAATGGGGAAAATAGAAGAATTAAATGGAATTGTTTATCTATGTGTTAATTTGATGTATATTGTCCGAGAATGAAATTGAAGGTTAAATGATTAGTTAAGCATATGTATACATACCTATAAATTATTTGGGAACATGAGTTTTATAATATAGAAATGAGGTAAAAGTGTTGGAGTTGTATGAATAATTATAATTTGGGTGGTTATGGTATGTAGTATGGTAAGAAATAGAGTAGAATCAAGTTGTAAAAGTTTTACTAAAATTACAAAATGTTGTTAAGTTTTCTATAAGCTTGATTTTTGAAAACTAGTTGAATTGTATGAGATCATATATTTATTAATATATTGACTTGAATAATTATGTTTTAGGAAAAGATTTTTGTATTGATATATAAATATTGTATGTATGAATGTGGGTTTGGTAAAAATATGGACATTAAGTTGAATATTTTTGTGATGTTATATGTAGCTAAGTAAATGAAAAGGTATTAAAATTAATATATTAAGAAGTCTTATTGTTGAATACATGTTGGTAATATATAGGATATAATGGAAGGGATAAGTGTAAATGTTAGGAAATTATGTGAGTATGTATTGTTATTTTGTTATGATATGATGTTGGAGTATGTATTAAGGAAGCTTGAAATTTATAAGTATTGTTTCATATTAATTGAATAGTTAATATGTAAGTTGGTAGAATTTGAAAATGGATCAAAATATTAAATGACTAAAATGATTTAAATTTATTATATGAAAGTAAGATTTGGTAATGAAAGATAGTTTAAAGTTGGAAATAATAGGAAATTGTGTATACAAATTGGAAAGATGTTAAACCTAAAATGATTGGAAAGCATGGAAAATGAAGCTTGGAAATTTAGATGTTAAAAGATAGAATTATGGGTGTAAACATAATAAATAATTTGTGGTGTTGTTGTGAAAATAATAGAAAATAGATTTTTGAAAACTATAATATGTGAATGTTAATTTATCAACATAAAAATGTTATCCAAATATTGTTTTTAAGGTTTAGTTTTTAACTGGTGGTGAGAACACTAAATGTATTGTTCAGGAGTTATAAGAAAAGTATTCGAAGTAGAATTCAACTTCTCAAGAAGTTGTATAGCTTGAGCTCAAGGTAAGGGGTGAGGGATTGCTCTTTATTGGTATTTTTATTTATTTAAAATGCTTTGGTAGGTGTTAGATTTTGGGTGAATATTTAGTTGTGTTTTAAAAGCTATGTGTGTTTTGTAATTGATTGCAACGATAATAATTTACATATGAGTAATGATAAAATATAATGGTGGTAAGTAGTATATAATTGTGATAAACTGCAACTTTAGTAACTTGTAGATAATTGTGATAAACCGCAATGTCGATAAACTATAAATAATTATGATAAACCAAATGGTAGTAATAAAAAGATAATTATAATACATCGTAATGACAATAATCAGTAGACAATTGCAATTTACCGCAATAGTAGTAATAAATTTATAATATAAATTAACCACAATAATTAACCATTATATAAATTGCAATTAATCACAACAAAAATTAAATTTACTGTTTCTGCTATGTTTCAAAATCCCAACAATCGAACCATCTAGTAGGTGATCCAGTGGTAAAAGCTTGGGACTAAAAGGTTTGCTCCCTTCATGGTCTCAGGTTCGAGCCCTGTGGTTGTTAATATGATGGCCACTGAAGGCTTACATAGTCGTTAATTTCAGGGCCCATGGAATTAGTCAAGGTACGCGCAAGATGATTCAGACACTCATATTAATAAAATAAAAAATAAAAATAATTCCCAATAATCGTAACACCACAAACTTTCGGAGCTTTCTTGTACGCAAAATTAGGATGTACCATCACCATCATTTTCTCAACCCATCAAAGAGGCTTAAGATCAGGTATATTAGATTTCCTGAAACATGAGCATCATTGTTCATTATATTTAAAAGCTTAAAACAACCCATTTGGCATTTTAGGACCATATCGTTATCTCAACTATCATGTGAACCTTGAATCTAAATTTAAGACTGCTATCTCCATGGATGACAGCCAAAAGCTTCATGTGGTTCTCTTTTATTTAATGAAAGAGCAATTATACAATTCTCTTCTGTTAGCAAATAATGATGGATTAGCAGACAAATAATCATTTTCCAGCCAGTGCAATTTAGCAAAAACTCCTACAAGAGTCGCAGTGTTATACGTGCAGGCCTCAGTTTGCATGTAGTTTTCCCTTTCATCCCTGAACTGATCCTTCATGTCAGGACCCCCGACCAAAGCTCCGGTGAGAACATTAGGATTCGGACCTTGTCGACTGTACCCGATATCATATCCCTGCATGCATCCAATGAAATCCTTTTGCCCTTTATATGATTCAATAGATGCTCCTCTGTGGTGAACCCTTTCAGGGTACTTTGCACCATATCCAACTAAGTAGCTCATCCCCATTGGATTGTAACCTAATATGTAATCAACTTGTGATTTGGCAAACTTGAAGATATCTGACGGGTCCAGTGTACCTTGATCGCATTGCAGCCGTTGATTAGAGGCTTGAAGATGGTCGGAGTAAGTCGTGAGAAGAAATGCTGCAGTTGATACATATTGCATGTTGTTCCATTGGCGAATGTAAAGTAAGCCGCCTGGGGTCCGTTGCACGTTAGTCACGTTATTTTTGTTAAGGCAAGCACAGAGGTAGTACTCTGCCCTGGAACGGTATTCTTTAAGGACGTGTTGGTGTTTTCTGTGGCTTTTTCCGGCTAGTAGCTGCACAGATAATATGAAGAAATTCAGATTATCAACTATAAATACTCATAAAATCATTAAAAAAAAACAAAGATTAAATTATAATCTGTATATAATTAATTGTCATAGAATTTTCGGGGATTCTAGGATGAGAGATTGATTTTTGACACATATACATCATCATTTAAGAAAAGGACTCGATTATTAGCTAATCATGTGCGGAAGTTATAAAATAAAATAATTCTCTTGTGCCATCTATTCATATAAAAAATAAAAATAAACTTTAATGAAGCAAGACAGAGAAAATAAGATAATTTTCACACCAAAATATTTGTATCAAATTTCTTATAATATATTTGTTTTTTTTTTGTTATTGTTTTTGTTTAAACTAATTAAAGTTCATATTATAAACTTTAATTTAAGAGATACATTGCATTTTTTTAAGTAAAACTAGAAAAAAAAAAAAGAAGCAAGATAATTGTCTAAATGCTAGATTAATCATTATCAAAGCTACTTAAATTATTTAAAAGTTTATTGATAGTATAATAGTTGAAGTATTGTTTCTTCTTTTTATAATAATTTATTTTCTCTTAATTCATTTTAACCAATATTAATCAATGAATATGCAAGTTCTGATTGAATAAGTATAATGTAAAATATATATATGTTTTGAGCTAAGAATAGTTTAGATTATCAATATTTAAGTATACAAAAAATTGGGTCAAGGAATTAATTAGAATAGCATTCAAGATTGAATTAATTAAAATAGCATTCAAGATTGGATTTGTTTAATGTTTTAAGTTTTTAACAATGCTCATTAGGAGTGATTATTTTTGGTACGGTTCGGTTGTTATTAAAAAAAAAAAGTAACCAAACCGAAATTAAAAAAACCTGAAACCGGTTCAAACCGACCGGTTTCAGTTCGGTTTGGTTTTTTTGGACAAAACCGGTTCAAACCGGTTTGCCTCGGTTTTTTCAATTTGACTCTTTTTTTTCCGATTTGGCTTGATTTTTCCGGTTTGGCTCGGTTTTTTTCCGGTTTGGCTCGGTTTTTTTTCTGGTTTTTTTGTTTGATCTGGTTTTTTCAGTTTCGGGCTTATAAAACTGAACCAGTTGATTTTTTAAAATTTTAATTGATTTTTTTCACGGTTTAATTTTTTTAATTATTTTTTTCTGATTTTCTTGATTTTTTGATTTTTTTACTCCCTTCTAATACTAATTAATTATTAGGAGTGTAGATAGGGTTTAATCTAGTAGTATTCTTCCTATAATGAACTAATCGGTGACGTTTTGATTATCAATCCACAGAAACTGTAAATGGGACCCCTGAATTTGTCTGTTAATGGGTCCTTCATTTTTTTTATTTTATGTTTACACGTGTTTAAAGAAACTAAAAGGGATCGACTGTACAACACAAGACAGTATAGGTTGGAAAATGTAATAACGATTTTACTATTCTAATTAAAAAAAAAACATTGAATTGGTTGTCAGGTTAATAATATAATTTAGTAAGGTTTATTAGTTATTATTAAATTAATTATAATTAACTTGTTTTTTTTTATATTTTTATCACATAATAAAATAATTAAATTATCCTTAAAAAGTAAAATTTTACTAGCATCCAATCCAAGACCCTTTTAAAATTTGTACTTTTCTAAAACATAATAAAGTGATTAAATTATTTAAAAAAACAAATTCTTTCACTAGTATCTAGGTTTTTTTAGTTTTTTTAACATGATTTTTTTGTTATATTTAAGTTAACCAAGAAAAAATTTAGTATTTCAAAAAAATATAAAATATTATTTAAAAATCAAAACTGTCTAATGTGTGGGTTATGCCGGTACTATTTAGGCTGCTCGTGATAGAGCGTTTGGCAATTAAATGGTGACTTTCGAGACAGATTTGAATCATCTTAACGATATCTTTTTATCACTAGATAGTGAATGTGCCTTGCTAACTTTCGGTTTGGCGCCAACAACATTTTGTTTTCCTTCTTTTATCTCTTCTACTCGACTTTCATGCTTAACCATCCAAATTTTCAAAGCAACCCTTCAATTTGTTTTTTTTTTAAATTTAGTCCATGTTCTTTTGATTACTATTTGTTTTTTTAAATTTCAGACTCTTTCAATTTTTTTCATTTGTCATATTTGATCCCTATTATTTTTATTGTTATTTTTTTTATTTGAGATAATTTTAAAAGTTGAATTCATTTTATGATTTCATCTTCTTGAATTTTTTTTCCTATCAAATTTGATTTTTATTTTTTTATTGCAATGTTTTTACTTTGTTAATATTTTTAAATTATTTTTTTAAATTTCATTCCTTAATATTAAATTGGTTAGGAATTAAGCTTATTGATTGTGCCCGGGTCTAGGATTTTATAAGTTGTGAGTTTGGAAGATTAACGCAGGTTTAGAAGATTCGTCCGAGTTTGCTTGCATCCCCCCTTTTTTTAACCTCATGGTTTTTCAATTTCATCATTCGACATTTATTTAATTAATTGAAGATTAAGCTATGTTATTTTTATTTATTTATTTATTTTCTATAAGATTTTTCACTAATTTTAAAAATAATCGGGTTATCTCAAGTCTTTTTATTTGGTGTTCTTAGTTCAATTTACCTTTATTTTTAAAAACAATTGCTTAAGAATTAAATTAAATTAATTGATTAAATATAAACATGATATGATCACTTCATGATATTTTATTTGATTTGTTTTTTGAGTCATTGCTCTAATGACGCATGCTGCCTCTCTTAATGTCGTTGCGTAGCCTTTCACAGTGGCTGGAAAACCTCATTTATGAGCTCTTTTTAGTAATGGAGTGATCGATGTTCATTGAGGAGCGTTCGTGAATCTCTAATAAACGTTTTCCTCTTCTCCTCCCGAGTATAATATTAACAGCTATTTTTTTATAGTTAATTACTGCTATTTTTGTTCGCTTTTTTAATTGTTGATGTCTTTTTTTATAATCATATTATTAAGTTAAGTGTGTTTATTGAACTTAGTCAAATTAATAGATGAACCTCATTTTTTTTCCTTGCTTATTTAAAAATGTTGGCATTATCTAACTATCTTTTATTTATATTAAAAAAAAACTTAACCCACCTATGTTATAGAACATACCACTTGTCTAGTTTATACTAATATGATTATTGTATACTTAATTTTGATCCATATTATATCTTACATCACGGTAGGTGACCAATGACGATGGCTTGTTAAATATACAAGATTGTGACACGTGTCATATCCAACAATTATCTAATAAATCTGATTTTAATTAAAAACCCAATGAAAATTAAAAAATAAAAATGCATAAGAGAAGATAAAAATGATGTCATCCATTTTTATTTTTTTTTTGGAATACAGTACAAATTGAATTGGAAAGTAACAAAAATTAGAAAAGATGAGAAAAAACACATTTTTTTTGGAGTCATTATTTTACTTTTAGAAACTTATATACTATGATTTGTTGTTGTAAAATGTACTATTTGAATTGGTAATAAAATAATTAAAAAAATTAAGAAAAACAAAATGGCATTCAAGATTTTAATTGAAAACCAATAAAAAAAATGGTCATAATATAAAAAATTAATTAAAAAAATAGCATCCAAGAATATTAAAAGGTTGTTTTTTTATATAAAAAATTAAAAAAAATTAAGAGTACACGAATCCACCACAAGCATTAACTCCAAATTTTGTTGTTTTACCAATAATTTTTGTGTATAGGTATATTTCATATAATTTGAAAAGAATTACTATAAATATCATTGTTATTGTTAACTTACCAATTAAATAATTCATCGGTATATTTTAGAGAATCTAAAAAGAATTATTGCAAATATTGCTGCAATTGTTAACTTATTAACAGAATAACGGTATATTCCAGACAGAACTAAAAAAGAATTACTGTGAATATCACTGCAACTATTAACTCGCCAACAGAGTTACTGATTATATTTTATCGGTATTATGTAATTTTACTGATGAAATTACATACAGTTTTTTTATCGGAATGAAGTAGATATTTTTTTTACACGTATTTTGTTTGATATTAATTTCCTTAATTATTAAAAATTAATAAGACTAATATTACCAATTAATATTTTTGATATATGAGTAATGGAATTTAGTTTGCATAAGCAGCATGTTGTAAGTGTAAATGAGAGAGAGAAAGACAGAGATGGAGAGGCATATCTGTACCATTGAAGCGATGAGTTGAACACCGGCATACTTGACATCCCAGCTAAATTCGGTGATGGCCCAAGTGATTCCACCAAAAACATGAGCATTCTCTATCACGTAATTTAAATAACCTTCGTCGCCGGTGGCCTTGTACAGCCATAAACCTGCCCATAACAACTCGTCCATGTAGCCACTCACCGACGTGTAGTGCCCCTTCGCCACCTTAACACTCTCATCATATTTCCCTCTGTACTTGTCACCAAACTCAAACAACTGCAAGGCAACCCAAGCCCACTTTTAATCATCATTATTTTACCCTTTTTTTTTTATATATACAATACAACTAAAATTAGTTAAACGTATTCTACAAGTTTGGTAACTCTAACACCTTTAAATAAAATTCATTTCTTAGTGATTTTGGTGTATAGTGCAGTGCACCTACCATGCATAACAAACCTAATTAATTAACTTACTTGTTCTGCATGGTGCAATAGTAGGTGGGAGTAGTGTGGGTTTGTTTTCCTAAACACAATGGACGCTGCCGCCATTGCTGCCGCGGTCTCCCCTGCGATGTCTGATCCCGGGTTGTTCTCGTCAACCTTGTAGGCATGCCTCGACGTTGTCATGTCCTCCGGCCGCTGCCAACAGTAATGATCGGTGTCACCATCTCCCACCTGAAAGATTTTCGATTTTGTTTGGTCTAAAACTAGCTATAGTACTGGAGTAACATACATACATATGTGTGTATTGATTCTGGATCAGATAGAGTAATTGATTCGTGCTTTATTTTACGGCCGGTCTTTTCTCCCCTTTCCAAATTCAAATGCTTGAACTACTTACCTCAGCCCATAAGACATGGGGGTGAGTATGAGCTTTGATGAAATAATCCGTTCCCCATTTGATTGCCTCTAGCGCGTGTTCATACTCTCCGGCACCGGAAATCTGCTCGCTATATTCAATAACAGACCATGATAGCATTGTTATAGTGAATGCCATCGGCAGACCGAATTTGACGTTGTCCCCAGCGTCATAGTAACCTCCAACCAAGTCCACCTGACAACATGTATATATATCGGAACAAATTAGGTTTCCAAAATTAAATGCATGGACATGTATATATGAAACACACTGCATCCAATACCAAAAGGGAGAAAGAAGAAAAGAACCCTGTAAGAAAAATATATGTTCTTGCTAGTATGAATATAAGGATATGGAAGTGATGGTTATTGATTGTGACTTTACTCCTTGTTCTAGGCCATCGGTGAGGCCTGAGTGGTATCGCCAAACGACTCTTTGATTGTATGGTAACCGCCCAGAACGTTGCGATTCGAAATAGAGGAGACTTTTTGAGAGAGCTTCACCATAGTTGAAAGATTGGCGTAAGGGAAAAATGGCAAAGAAAGAGAGCAGCCAAGTGCAGAGCCGAGTAAATTTCAAGTGTCTAAGCACTTTGTGTTGCTTATTTGCCTTCTCCATTTGGCCCCTGCGTCTCTCGCTCCAACTATCGACATATATGTGCCCGCGCGCGAGATTATAGTCCTGGAGACATTTGTTTCATCTCCCTATTTTAGTCAAATATATTTAATTGGATAAGCATCTCGCTTTGGATGGGCCGAGCCTTCAAGAAAATCAAAGATGGATTTGATTCGGATAAGCCCATAATTTAAGCCTTAACAATTATATATATATATAAACTAAATATACTTGTGGAATTATTGTACAGATACTCGTAAAACACTGTTTATTGTAATCGTATAATGAAAATTTGCTTTTCAATTATAAGACTTTTGAACCGACATCGGGGACAAGACATTTTTTTTTCCATGATTTAATTATTATTTTCAAATTATATGTAGACATATTAGTTTTTTAGCTTTTTTTTATTCCACAGTAAAATTATTAGTTGCTTCTAAGATAATAAAAAATAAAAATAAATCTGACAACTAAAGGTTTTTTATTTTTTTATTTTTTTAGCACGATAAAATTATTTAAAGAAAGAATTTACTAAACAATCTTTCAAAAGTTTTTTTTCATCTTTTCATCATGATTTTTTGGTTAATATTAAGTTGACTCAGAAATAATTTTGTATTTGAAAAAATATTAAATATTTTTCATTCTCCTTCAATTTTTCATCTTTCAAATTTAGTTTTCATTCTTTTAATTAATATTTATTTTATTTAAAATAATTTTTTTATTTGATTTTTTATTTTATAGTCTCATTCTCATATCAAATATGATTATTATTCTTTTGATTCCTATTTTTTTTTTTTTTCACTTTGATACTTTCTTTTAAAATAATTTTATTTTTAAATTTATCCTTCAACATTAAATCGGTTGAGAATTAAGCTTTTTTATTTAGCCTGGGTCTAAGATTTCACATCTTGCAAGTTTTAGAGATTAACTTAGGTTAGTTTTGATCGAGTTTACTTGATTTTTTTATTTTTTCTTTTTTAAAACCCAAGTTTATTTAGTTTCATTATTTACTCAATTGGATATTGGGCAATACTATTTTCATTTATTTTCTTTCTATAGATTTTTTTATAAATTTTAAAAATGAATCGGGTTATCTTGGATTTTTTATTTGTCGTTCTTTGTTAAATTTACTTTGATAAATTTCTTAAATTATTTTTTTATTTTATGCTTCAATATTAGATTAGTTAGAAATTATTTTTTTTTTTCAGTTCCATTCTTTAAGGTTGAAGTTTTTTTGTATTGGACTTCATGATTTTTCTTAATTTTTTTTATATTTATTTATTTTGATTCCATCACTTACATTATTGGTTTGGCATGTTAGCTTGGATTAGTTAGAGATTTTTTAGGATCGTTTTTTAAATTTAATATTTATTATTATTGTTTTGGAATTGAGGTGGTTTCTTCTACTTTAAAATATGCTTGGGCTGCCCAAATTGTTTTTCAGCCTATAGCATAAACGCGGGCCCATAAATCCCTAATCATACAATAATGTATGCTGTATTAATTGAGTCGTTATCTTATATGATTTAATCTAATGGGGTTGAGAGTCATCTTGGACTTTTGTTTTGAGATCATAAATTAGATTTAGATGGGTGGAGGTTGACCAATGGGCTTCAGAGTTATATATATATATATATATAAAATTTCAAATATATTGGATCCAACAAAATTGCAATTGAAAATTTATTTAAATGTTTCGAAATATTTTTATTGAATATTAAAATATGAGAATATATAAAATATAATTAATTAATAACTAGATGTTAACTCTATTCTAAAAGAGTTGAAAATAACGTAGTTATTTATATAAATAATAAAGCTCCTCTCATTTTTTTTTTAAATTATATCTTCATACCCTTTTTTTTATTAATTTATTCTATGACCTAATTCTATGAGATGAATTTTTAAATTTTAGTAAAAAATAATAAAAAAATAAAGAGCACAGTGCAAAACATAAAAAAATACATGATCAATCTCAAAGTTCTAAAATTTTACTTTTGTTTTAAAAGTTTATTATGTTTATATTTTAGTTATTTGTTTTGAAAAAAAAAAAGTTACCATAAAAAGACAAAAAAAAAAAAAAAAGTTACCAAGTTAATCACAATATTTTTCTTATCTCTTTTCATTAATTACATTTAACCCAAACTTTAAAAAAAATGTTACATTTCACCTATTCAAAAAGTATTGTCCACTAGAACAATACTTTGCTTTTACTTTTTTTTTTAATTTTTAATTTTTTTTTTTAACAATTCAATCTATTTATATTTTTTATTTAATTTTGTTTTACAATTTCATTCTTTAACATTAAGTTAATTAAAAATTAAATTTAATAAAAATTTTTTCAATTTGTTTTCTACGAGGTTATCCTAATCTCATGACTTGTATAATAAGTTTGAAAGGTTAACTCAGGTGATTTTGTTTTGTTTTTTAGTTGAATATTTTTTATCTTTTAATATTTGATTGATTGAGAATTGAGCTTTATAATTTATTTTGATTTGCTTTCTATTGGATTATCAAGATCTCATAACTCAAGTCGTATTTTGATAAGTTAACACGAGTTGATCTAGTAGTGAATTTGATAAGTTAACACGGATTAACCCGGATTAATTCAATTTATAGTTATCTTAATATTTATTAAAATAATATTTTATTTAATATATTACTATTTTAATATTTAAAAATAATATCATTCAATATACATTAAATTTTAATAAATACAAACGTCGACAAATAATGTCGACCCCGATTAATCACTTTGAACCTCCTAATAATCCGATCCCGCTCAACCAGCTCCCCACGCAAACGCTCATGGATCCACAAGATATGCTACCTCGCACAAGTAGGAAGCAAAAGATGTACCCACCAAAATTTCTCGAGGCATGGATTGTGCGCCGTAAATCTTGTTTATTGTACGGCGTCGTAATCGAACCAACCATGCGTACCCATTGAAAATTGAATAGGTAGAAGGTTACTAGTTAGCTGCCGACGGTAAATTTTTTAACAGTATTATTACACCTAGTTTAGCTCCACGTAGTAGTCAACCAGTTTTAACCCAAACTATGATGATATTTAACCCAAATTAAAATTAAAATTAAATTAGTTAGAGATTAAGCTGTTCTATTTTGTTTTGTGCGGTAATTAATTTAGATTCTAGAAAATGTAGTGTAAATTATGTTTTTTTAAATTTTAAATTTTTTTGTTAAATTTTTATTATATTTTTAGATTATTTTGATACACATCAATATTAAAAATAATTCTTTTAAAATAAAAAAAATATTATTTTAATATATTTATAAAAAAAAAAACACTACAATCTAGCTTTCTCAAGTACTGGAAAAAAAAAAAAACTGTCCTCAAGTACTGCATGAAAATAAATAATGAACTCATATTGACACCTATACCAATCATATTAGGGTTCGGTTAAGTGGCTTTTTCAGATATTTCCAAAGTGAGTGCAATATTAACGTTATTCAATCTGATAAATATTATTAAATAAATGGACGGCATATTTAATACAAGTACTGCATGTAAAAATTAACATATACTAAAATACAAAAATTTCTTATTTGCAATAAACATTGAAATGCCATCTTCTATTTCACTTTTATCTTTAAATTTTTTTATTATTTTTTAAAATCTTAAACTTATTTTTTTTAATTTCATTCTCTAACATTGAGTTTACTAGATATTGAACTTTATAATTTTTTATTTGTTTTTTTAAAAATATCGCAGTCATATGACCCGGGTCGCGAGTTTTTCATATTAGTTGTGTTAACTCGGGTTATTCTTTTGTTTTTTCCATTAATTTTTTTTTCAACTTCATTCTTTAACATTGGGTTGATTGGGAATTTGGTTTTATAATTATTTTTTTTATTTGTTTTCTATGGGGTTATGATGGTCTCGTGACAAGAATCAAAAGTTTTGCGGGTTAGCTAAGTTGATTGAAGTTTTTTTTTGTCACATTTTTTAATTGAATAGTTTTTTTTATTAATTTCATAATTTAATATTTAGTTGACTGAGAATTGAACTTTTAATTTTTTTTAATTTTCTTTCTATGGAGTTATCTCGACCTCCTAACCCGGGTTTGGCAGGTTAACCTGAGTTGACTTGAGTAACTTTTTTATCTTTTTTTTATTTTAATCTTTCAACATTGGATTGATTGAGAATTGAAATTCATGATTTATTTATTTTTTATTTTTTAATTTCAAACTTTTTTTCTCAATTTCATCCTCCAACATTGAGTTTATTGGGTATTGGACTTTATAATTTTTTTGTACTTGCTTTCTATGGAGATATCTCAGACTTCTCAGTTTCATAACTTAGGTCATGTGTATTAAGTGTGTTGACTTGAGTCATTTTTTTATTTTTTATTAATATTTTTCTCAACTTCATCCTTTAACATTGAGTTGATTGAGAATTTGTATTTATAATAGTTTTTTGATTTTATTTCTATGAAGTTATTACGGTTTCGTGACAAAAAATGAGAGTTTTGCGGGTTAGCTAAGTTGACACTTGAGTTTTTTTGTCCATTTTTCAAATGAATTTTTTTTTCAATTTCATCATTCAATATTGTTTTGACTGGAAATTAGACTTTATAAAAAAAAAAATTTCTATAGAGTTATCCTACTCTTCCGACTCGAGTTTGGAAGGTTAACCTGAGTTGATCCAGGTTATTTTTTTAATCCTTTTTATTTGATTTTTTTTTCAATTTAATCTTTCAACATTGGATTGATTAGGAATTGTGCTTCATGATTTTTTTTTATTTTCTTTCTATGGGGTTATCATGGTCTTATGACCTAGGTCGCAGGTTAGGCCGGTTTACTCAGTTTTTTTCCTTTTATATTTGATTTTTTTTTCAATTTCAACTTTTATTTTTGGGTTGATTGAGAGTTAAGTTTTATAATTTGTTTCGATTTGTTTTCTATGAGATTATTCTGGTCTCATGACTTAGGTTCAAGATGTTAACCTGGATTGGATCGACTCATTTTTTTAATTGAATTTTGTTTTCAATTTTATTTTTCAACAAGAATCCAGGTTGACTCGGCCTCATTATCGAGTAACTAGTTCTTCAACATGATACATCATTAAACACTAGCCCCATTACCGGATAACTAGTTCCTCAACATCACCGAATATTGTCGTTGTGGTCAATCACCCTTCATAACATACTACATGTTTTTCGTCTATTCATTTAATTACATAACATAACAATTTTTGCCTCAAAAGCATAAACTTTCTATTAATAATAGTAATACACAACATAATCAAATAGTCATTGTAAATTTAATTGTACAAAAGCATGTTTAATTAAATAAATAAGTCAGGGAGGGTCACTTCCTTGCTAATACTTTTAGTTCCTTTTAAATCAACTAAATAACAAATTATCTCGGTGATGATGATCTGATGATTAAGTTATGAGAGTCTCGAATAATAGGACAAGTATTAAAATTATTGTTTGCAGGTTATGAGATTGTTGGGTTGAGAACTTGGTATTGAAAATATAGACAAAACTTTGTCAAATTTGCGATAGAATATATTTGTGATTTATACTTCTCATTTGCATCTCGTTATATACGTAGGGTAGGGTGAGCAATTATATATAACATTTGTTCTCTAAGGCATGGTTTTTGTTGGATAAAGTTGCAAACGTTTCTTCAAATCTCAAATTAGTAATTTAAGGGACAATTCTGCATCAATAAGCTTAATCAAAGAGAAAAAATAAAGGGATTAGGTGGGTTCATGACTTGAATATGCACTACTCATCATCATTTAAGAGATCAAATCATTTTGTCTCTAGTTTTGGGCATCTTGACATTATCCTTGGAAAAACTATACTATCAAGGGATTTATTAGAAATGAAAAAATAAAGTGTTTTCTTTTAGAAATAAGAGTTGTATCCTAGAATTTGCATGACATGTTTGGAAATCTAATCAATTTAAAAGATTTAGAATAATTTACCATTATATTTCTCATTGTGGATGAAAACATAATGTCAAATAATACTTTTAAATAAATATTTTTTAATTTTAAAATCAATAATAAAAATTAGATTAAAAAAATACAAAAACTACTTTCACAATAAAGGATATAACTCAATTAATAAAGAACATTATACTTTTAAGGGAAACAAATTTCAAAAACTCAAGTAATCCTTATCAAAGTATAAATATGATGCTTAAAGGATGAGAAATGTTTGATGGCATGCCTAATAACTTTTACATCAAATTCACATTTCATATATTTGCTTGATAAGAGCAAATGTTATTAAATAAGCTTGCAATAGTGTTATATGGAAAATTTTGGATAGATTTAGAAAATTCCATTCAGATATGCCTAAAAAAGTAGTCAGAAATTATCTTTTTTGAATTAACAAGAGAAAAAAAATATCTTTTAGAAAAATTAATTTACACGTAAACTTAATTCATAGTTAATGCCAATAACAACCAAAACATAAAATCAACAACCCCAATTATTTAATGATAGCTTCACTGCCACTATTAAGATTTTTGTAATATATAAATACAATTAAAAAATATTTTTAAATTTTTTTGAGAGTTTCAAGGATCGTATTAGAAAATCTAGCGTCGTTTAGGATTTATATGAAGATTACCTGAAGATCATATATTTTTATAGGGTTAGACAAACTCTTTAAGGTTGGATTGTTATAAACCTCAATCCATATAATTATCTAACCTTTAATACTAATCCATATGAACTACAGGATTAGAAATCTCATGAAATTCTTTTAGGAGAGATGAATTGTTATGCCTTGAGTATTAGCAAAAATATAGTTACAAAAATTACAATAAAAATGAATTACTACAAATTAAAAAGTTAATATATGTATTCAATAAAAGAAATCAAGAATTATACGTCTCAATAAATGATAAAGAAATATTTTGATTCCAACCAAAGATCGAATTGAGAAGTTGAGATAAAGATGCATATTAAATTATATGATCTCATGTTGCGAGGAGCTCTTTAATTTTTTTTATTTAATTATACAATAATAAAATTGTTTTTGGTAAGAAAAGAAATAATCTAAACTCCATTAAGAAAAAATCTAGTATAATTCCTCCTTTTCTTATAATATATATTAAAAAAAAACATATTGCTTTGTCATTGGTTCTTGATTTGATAAAAATACTAAAAGAACTAGAATAAATATAGATCGTTGACATTGTTTTGGTTCCTAGATTGTGGGTAACCAACAACTTTCTCTCTCTCTTTTTTTTTTGTCATTTATCAATGAGATTCTCTCTTTTCGCCCTGCCCAATGATTGAAAAATAAACAAAGTAATTTTTTGGACTTAAATGATCTTTTGCGTGAATTTTAGATTGGTCATATGATTTCCTGTTTTTATATTTTATCTCTATTTCTTTGAATTTTTTTCTATTGCAAATTTCACCATTAACTCATTACATTGAATATAAAAAAATTCAATTAGGAATAAAATTAACAAAATTGAATTTGATTTTGTCAAATCGAGTATGAACCAAATATTAGATTTGTTTCTCGACACCGTGAGGATCCTATACCAGGCCAATTAAAACAAATTACCAAGCTCAACCCTAAATCAACTTACTGTAATGTAAAAGAATTAAATTGAAAAAAAAGAGGCAAGTGACCAAAACAAAATCAAATGACAAAAAAAAAAACATAATGTGAAAGGATTCAATTGGGGAAAAAACCCAACAACATTGACTTTGATTTTGCCAAATTGAGCATCAACCAAGCTTTGGATTTGTTTCTCAACACCATGAAGACCCCATACCTAGCCATTTTAAGCCCCTAGAAACAAGTTATATAATTCTTTTTCAAAAGTAATTTAGTCATTTTATTATACTTTAAAAATATAAAAAAATTCAGTTATCATCGATTAATCTGATAATGGCTAATATACATTACAAAAAGGTTATATTACCTCTAATAGACATACAATTGAATTTTATTGAGTAAGGTAAATTATATATTACATTGTTTCAATCCAAACTACAATAAATCTACATTCATAATAAAATATTGATTTTCTCTTGCTTTTTCTATATAATATAATTCATAAGACCATTTGGGACTTACGAGTATATAGGTTAAGGTGGTTTGTAGTTATTCCTATAAATAATACTCTTTTATTCAAGTTTCGAAAAGGAAAATGTATTAACTTGCTATAATATCTTTTGTTACAATTTTGATTTAAAATTTACCTTTAATGATAACCATTAATAATTATTATTATTATAGCCATTATAATTAATTACTATAACTGTTATAATTAATTACTATAACTGTTTTATGTTTTAATGGTATTAATTGGTTACCATTAACTTATCATATTTAATTGTTTTAAATATGATTTGTATCTAATACACACACATAGGGCAATTCATATTAGTAGACATTCTTAGGAATAAAAAACATTTTTCTATTTTAAACTATTCTCTCATATTTGTTTTTAAAACATTCCTTTCTTAATTCTCCCAAGTTCTACTGTAGCTATTTTTTATTTGTCCTTTTAATTCAAGTGAGCATCAAGGGTGATTAAAGTTTGAGGAATTTTTGTTGCATCCAAAATTCCAATGGATTGTTGTTTCTTGGGAGAGATGCACATTAAATTTAAAGTGTCCTTGAGTAGAGCAAGTGTTTTCCCTCTGAGGATAGCACTACCATGTGCCACAATCTCAGGCTTCGTCTAAATCCTTACTCTTCTCATATTTACTTTTAGTTGAAATTATTTTTATTATTACTTTCAATACTAAGTTACGTCAAGTAATAATTGTTGCATTTGTTTGCCTTATTTATTTTTCATTAATTCTCAGAGAGTAAAGTTTTCACTTGGTTAATTTCCTTTTTTTTTAAGATTGATTTGTTTGCTTGATTTTTGCTATGGACATTATAAATTCCTTATCTAGTAAATCTGAAAAGTTTTCTGGTCAAAACTTTCTTTGTTGGCAACAACAAATGAAATTATGGTTTCCTGAATTAGGCTTTTTTTTATGATTATAAATGGTTATAAAAATAAAAGTGTTGAAAAAACAAATAGTGAAATATTAACTTTTGTAGTTGTTTATAAGTGGTGCATCTTCCTCTAGCGGTATGGTTTCTCTAAAGATAAAAATATTTTGTTTTGTGGTAAAATTTTAAATGCTTTGTTTGATAATATTTATCATATATTTTGTTATACTAAAATTGCTTTTAAGTCATTTGAAGAACTTGAATATAACTATGGTACAAATGAAAAAGGTCTTAAAAAATATTCAATTGAAAAATGGCTTAATTTTCAAGTGGTTGATGGAAAAAGTGTTTCTGATCAAATCCATGTGTTTGAAAATATTATTTATGATATGAAAATTAAGGGAATCAAACTTAATCAATTGATTCTTATTTCTTCTTTTATTAAAAACTACCATCATTTTTTGTTTGATTATGCTAAAGGTTTAAAAAAAAAACTTGAAAACTTTTCTTTTGATGATTTACTTGTTGATTTAAGGATTGAGGAAAAATATTATGCATCACACCAACAAAAATCTATTTTTCATGTTAAGGCACATGTTGTTGAGGGTTCTTTTAAACCCCGGCCTAAGACTTTTAAGAAAAAAATATTTAATAATAATAATAATAATAATTTTAATAAACCTAAAAGTAACTATATGAATAAGAAAAGGGTGTGAAATGTTATGTTTATGGCAAATACAATCATATTGCCAAGGATTGCAACAATCGACAAAGTCAACCATCTAAAGCTTTAGGACCTCAAGAGTCTTTTAAACCACAAGCCAATGTAGTAAGTTTAGGGGCTAGCTCTTGTTTCCCAATTCATATGTACTTTATTTCTAGCCCCAAGTTAGATATGATTTTTAACTCAAATGATTGGTGGTTCGATTCTCCGACTAATGTTCATGAGTGTGCTAATAAAAGATTATTCTCATTTTATTATCAGGTATCAAGCACACAAATTGTGGGTATAGGGAATGGGATTGTAGCTTAATTCATAGGAGAAGGCCCAATAAAGTTGGAGTTGTTATCCGGAAAAATTCTTACTTTGAATAGAGTCTTTCATGTTCCTGATTCCAGAAAAAATTTAGTTACTACATCTTTATTAGATCAAAATGGATTTACCCTTGTTCTAGGATCTAATAAAATAGTTATAATTAGGTTTGGTTTTTATGTTGGAAAATCTCATTTGTTGAATGGTCTTTATAAACTAAGTTTAATGCTTTTTTCTAATGCTACTTTGCATTTTTTTATCTTTATCTATTGCAAATGTTGAATTTTGTGATTCACAGCATGATAGGATTTGGCATGTTAACTTTAACACTATTAAAAGAATGATACATTTAGATTTAATACCTAAGTCATATATTAATAAATAAAAAATTTGAAATTTATGTATAAGCTAAATAACCTAGAAAGACTTTTAATTCAATAGAGAAGAAAACAAATTTATTGGAGTTAATACATAATGATATTTATGATAGTAATAATATCTTGACTCATGGTGGTAAAAGATATTTTATAATTTTTATTGATAATTTTCAAGATATTGTTATATTTATTTGACTAACTCTAAAAGTAAATAATTTGATAAGTTTAGAATTTTTAAAGCAGAATTAGAAAATCAATTATAAAGAAAAATAAATATTTTATGATATGATAAAAGAGACGAGTATACTTTTATTAAAATTATGAATTTTTAAAAGTACATGGTATTATACATCAAGTAACACCTCCTTATTCATTACAATATAACTAGTCAATGGAAAGAAAAAAAATAAAACTTAATGAAAACTGTTAATGCAATGTTAATTAGTTCAGGTTTGCATAATAATTTATAGGGTGAAACTTTATATTTTGCTCATTGTATTCTTAATAGAATTCCTTATAAAAATTTAGATAAAACTCCATATGAATTTTGAAAGAATAAAACATTCTTTCAAGTATTTTAAAGTGTGGGGGTATTTAGCAAAAGTTAATATTCGTATTACTAAGAAAAGAAAAATAGGACTTAAAACTATAGATTGTGCATTTGCTGGTTATTCTTTGAATAGCACTACTTGTAGATGTTTAGTTATAAATTTTGATATTCCTGAAATCCTAAATAATATTAATATTGAGTCACGTGGTGTAATTTTCTTTGAAAATATTTTTCTAATGAAAAATAAGTTGTCTATACCTATTATTGAATGTTCTTTTTTCTAAAATAGACATTGTTAATGATCATGTTAGAAAATGTAAAAAAAAAATAAGAGCAAAAGATTTTGGTGCTAATTTTATACATTTTTACATGAAAATGAACCTAAAATATATGATGAAGCTATGACATCTTTTGAAGCTCCTTTTTTAAAAGAAGCTATAAAAGGTGAAATGGATTTATTAATTTCTAACAAAACTTGGTTTTTAACTAATTTGCGAGAAGGTTGTAAGATAATAGGTTATAAATGGAATTTTAGAAAGAAATTAAAAACTGATGGTTCGATAGAAAAATTTAAAGGTAGGTTAGTTGCTAAAGGATTTAAACAAGAAGAAGGAGTAGACTTTTTTGACACATATACTCTAGATTCTAAAATCATTAGAATTAGAATTTTGGTTTCTTTAGCTTCTTTTTATAAATTAGAAACTCATCAAATGGATGTTAAAATGATTTTTTTAAATGGTGATTTAGAAGATATTTAGATGGACCAACCAGAAGGTTTTGTAATACCTGGTCAAGAAAAGAAAGTTTACAAGCTTGTAAAATCTTTTTATGATTTAAAACAAGATCCACATAATAGCACAAAAAAATTGATCAAGTTATGCAGCTAATAAATGTGTTTATTTTAGACAAATTAAAAATAATTGTGATATTATGTTTATATATTGATGACATTATGATACATGGTAGTAAGATTCAAGTTATAAATATTATTAAATCTCTCTTGTCTAAACATTTTAATATAAAGGATCTCGGTTTTGTTAATGTTATTTTGGGAATTAAATTATTAAAAAAAATAATGAATTTTCTTTGACTCAATCACATTACATTGAAAAAATATTAAAAAATTTAATTATTTGAATGTGTCTACAGTATATAGTGTTTTTGAACTTTCTACTAAATTAAGAAAAAATAATGGTGAAAGTGTGTCGCATTATACAGATTCTCAAATAATTGGATTATTATTGCATTTAGCAAATCATATTAGACTTGATATAGCATATGCAGTTGGTAGATTAGGTAGATATACATATAATCCAAATGTTTCACATTGCAATGCTTTAGAAAGAATTTTTAAATTCCAAAATGAATTATTAATTATGCATTTTATTATTCTGGTTTCCCTCCTATAATAGAGGGATTTAGTTATGCTAATTGGATTTCTAATTCAAAAGAAACAAAGTCTATGGGAAATTTGTTAAATAAACTATGAGTACTCATTCTACCATGAAAGTAAAATTGGTTATCATAAACTATGAGTACTCATTTACCTTTAGTAATAATTATTACAGCCGTTATAATTAATTACTATAACTATTTTCTGTTTTAATGGTATTAATTGGTTATCATTAATTTATCATATTTAATTGTCTTAAATATGATTAGTAACAAATATATATGGCATGTGCAATTCATATTATTAAAGATTTTTAAGAATAAAAGCACTTTCCTATTTTAAACTATTCTCTCGAATAGTTTTTTTTAAAAGATTCATTTCTTAATTCTTTCAAGTTCCACTACAGTTATTTTTTATTTGTCCTTTTAATTTAAATGAGAATTATGGGTGATTAAGGTTTGGAAAATTTTTGTTGCATTCAAAAATTCTAATGGATTGTTGTATCTTAGGAGAGATGCGTATTATATTTGAAGTATCCTTGAGTAGAGGGAGTGTTTTCTCTCTAAGAATAGCACTACCATGTGTCATAATCTCAGGTTTCATCTAAACCCTTACTCTTCTTATATTTATTTTTAGTTAAAATTATTTTTATTTGCTTTTAATAATTGTTGCATTTTTTGCCTTATTTATTTTTCATTAATTCTCCTTACATCTGTAACGACAGTGACATGGCATGGCATTACTAGTTAAGAGGTCGTTTTGGAACATGTTTGGAACAATGCTTTCCAAAAATTTGAAGTTTTGTTTTTGCTTAAAATTAAAATTTTTATATTTTTGAATCATTTTGATGTGCTTATATAAAAATATTATTAATAAAAAATGAATAAATATTTTTTTAATGCATTTCGGAGTAAAAAACCACTTTGATAAATAACCACTATCACACTCTCAAGCACATTCTGAATAGAAAACTTATCCTGGCCTCACTAGAAACCAACTAGAACCATCAATGTGGCCCAACCCAACACCTACCCAATCTGGTGTACCTCATGCTAAAACCGAAACTTTTTTTCCTTCTTAAAATTTAAAACTTATTTTTAATTATTTTTCACCTAAAAACACCCAAGAATAACCCTAAAAAACTTAATAAATCCTTTTATAGCCTTAAATAGTCAAAACTTAGTTAGAGATTGAGAAACAACCTAAAATCACAAAAGTTCCTGATTTTTCCAACAAGATGAAAGGCATAAGTTATCACTATTAAACTCCTTTCATTGAAAAGAATTCGTTGATGACAAGATCGTCATTTTTTATTGCTAAAATATTATCAACCAAAAGCTTTCTCTTTCTTCTTCTATTTTTCAGAGACTTTCTCTCTTTTCTCTAAATTCAGGGATTGAACAACAAATACAATAAATTTTTGGATCAAAATAAAAAAATATCAAACGTTTGGGCTTGACCAAGCATGTTCTTCATGTTTACATTGCAATCATCTTTCTTTTTATTTTGTTCCGTTACCACAATCTAAAACATTGTATTATGGATTAGGTTGTAAAATGATTAAATCATAAAAATAAATAAATCTGATAACAAAAATAAATACAAAAAGAATAAAGTGAAAAAAAAACATTATAGTGCTTTATTTTTTTATATGAATAGTAAAACACTATGTCAAAACCTTAGGTTTTTTAGTATATAACTAGATTGGTGGCCTGTGTTACGCCAGAGGTCAAACTAAACTTTTTCTAATGTAAAAAAAAAAAAAGGATATATAAGTGATGGTAATATTTTTAAAAAAGTAAGAAAAATCCAAGAGTTAGGTCATTGACGTTGCTCGATCCAATAAGTTTGGTTAATTTAACAATATAATAGAAAAAATAGGCAATGATGATAGATAAATCAAACAAGAAAAAGTGGTTGGAGTCAACCAGTTAAACTTGTGACCTGACACCTAAGATTATGATAACACTCATAGAATGAAAAAAGAAAAAATAATGAAACTCAATTCCCAATAAACCCAATATAAAACAATAAAATTTTAAAAAAATCAATTGTAGAAAATGACCTAAAAAGATCTAAGTCAAGACCTAAGGTCCTCTCAACAAAATCCTAGTCAACAACAACATATTGAGAAATGAAATAAAAAGGAGAATTTCAATAAAAGAAGATCCAAAACTAAATAAATATTAATCTAAAGAATGATAACTAAAGTTGACATAAAAATAAAATAAAATCAAATGTTAAGGGATGAAATTGAAAAACAAATTTAATTAAAAACTGAAGAATGATGAAATAAAAAAATTAATTTTAAAAACTATCTCAAATGAAATAAAGAACAATTAAAAGAATGAGGACTAAATCAAATAGATGAAAAATATTGAAAGCTGATGAAATTAAAAAAAAAACTTCTAATTTTATAAATTATTTCAAATAAAATAATAATAATAATAATAATAAAATCGATTAAATATGAAAGAAAAACAAATTGAATGGTTGTTTTGAAAATCTATAGGGTCAAATATTGAATTAAGGATGAGAGAGAAAAAAAAAAGATTGTTGATGCCAAACCATATGTTAGTAAGCTACACGCACCACCTAGGAAGGATGGGTCCACTAAGATGATTCCAACTATATCATAGGAGGTTTTTTTTTGTCATTGCAATCAATTGCATGCATCGCCTGAAAACAACAGAGCGGATGACGCGATATATACACCATCCAATTTTAATTTTTAATAAATATTTTATATTTAATAAAATACCAAATTGTCTTCTATTCAACTTGATTATAGCAAAAAAAAAAAAACAAGATTAAAATTTGAAAAAGTTATTGGATGCTAGTTAAAAAAATTTTATTTTTAAAGGTAATTTAGTCTTTTTACTATGTTTTAAAAAGTAAAAATTAAAAAAAGCTTATAGACGCTAGTTACATAAAATTTTAAGAATAATTATTTTACTGTGTTTTAAAAATATTAAAAAAACCAAACTATTATTAATTAATCTAATAATAATTAATGACTATTAGTTTCAATAGCCATATTTTTTTTTACAAAGGTAAATTATTACACTATTTCTATCCAAACTACAATAAATATGTGTTTATAGTAAAATATCAATTTCTTTTAATTTTTACTAGTATATTAGCTTGCGCTCTGCAACGAGTTAATAACAATTTTTTTTAAATGTAAAAGTTTTATAAAAAGTATAGAAAATATATTAATTGTTTTAGATTTGGTGGTCAAATTCAAAATAGAATTTGGTTAGAAAACCAGACTTAATAGCATTGGGTCTAGTTATTAAAAAGTTTAAAAGTTGCTAGGTTTAGCTCGAAAACTGACCCAACGCTAGTAACTTGACAACAAAAAAATTATTTAATACAATATTATTGATTTTTTTTCAAGTAACGTAAATTATTTAATACACTGTTTCGATCAAAACTACAATAATTCTGCATTCACAGTCAAATATTGATATATATATATATATATGATGGCGCGCACACACACATAATTCGTAAGAGCAATGGGGACACGGGAGTGTACAGATTAAGGTGTAGTGATCTTCACTCTTCAATGCGTTCTAAAAAGGAAAACGCATCTACTTGCTACAGTGTCTGTAACGATGGTGACATGGCATGGCATTACTGGCTGAAAAGGAAGTTTATCCTGACCTCACTGGAAACCAGCCAGAACCATCAATGTGGCCCCACCTGACACCCACCCACTCAATCCGGTGCACCTCACGCTAAAACCGAAGCTTTTTTTTTCCTTCCCCAAAAAAAAAAAGAAAAACAATAACAATACCAGTCAAAGCAAAACACCCCATTTAAAAAGGGTCATTAGCGTGAAGCATGCACACGCGTCGGTCATTTAGCACTGACTCCGTCTAGAAGAAAGCACGTCTGTCGGGTATCGAGGCCTCGAGTGACGAGAGAGGCCCATGGATCCTGCAGGATGGTCTTCTGCTCACCAGCCGGTTGGTGGTGACCGGGAAACTGCGTGGTACCGGTAAAAGCGGATTACAGGCAGCTTTGGCCAGGAGAGGATTCTTGGGAAATGGGTTTCGAAATAAAATGAAGTGTGAGAGATGGGTAGGGTTTGGTTTTGAAAACGGTTAGCTAGGGTCGGATGAGGTTGGGGCCCACACAGCATGATCCTTGAGATCTTCGTATGTTTGTTCCGAGGGTATTTTGAGACTTATATTCTTCCACTCATGTCCCTCTACCCTAAGGTCGCCTCCATTCCAAAATTTATTTATTTTTTATACGTAAAAGTATTGTCAAATAAACTTATTATTTTTTACTAATCAAACAGTTATATGTTTAAAAGAATTTAATAAATTTTCATGTTGCTCTTAAATTTAAATCCAACAAAACAAAGAATGAAGCAATTTTTTTAATTAATAGATCTTTTTTTAAAATCAAAACAAAATTTGTTAAAACAAATAAGTAATATGAAATATTAGTTTAAAATATTACTTTGAGACTTGTATTCTACTAAGCCTGGGCGCTTTGCAATTTTTTTTTAGTAGTTGTCCACTCTAATTGTTTTTTTTTTTAATAGAATGATAGTTTATTTGTTATGTGAGTTATCTGTTGAGTAAATTTATTTTTTTTATCATTTCTAGTGATGTAGAAATTGGTATGCAAGTATTTGAACTCTAAAATCTATT
>Ga0325414_1000931_pt1 | contig 26637 bp, 20 predicted proteins | sample PopdelMetagenome_8_FD_206183 | JGI IMG/M metagenome (GOLD analysis project Ga0325414, IMG submission 206183) | Populus deltoides microbial communities from Bellville, Georgia, United States - Leaf-PdKOR-R3 | ecosystem: Host-associated > Plants > Phyllosphere > Phylloplane/Leaf | place: USA... | reverse complement strand
GGTTCGTGCAATGGCCGGTGTTAAGTTTGAAAAGTACAACGATACCTTTTATATGTATGGACCTAGGTTTAACAGAAGAGCATTAGAAAAGAAAAGTACGTGAGAAACTGTACGTCCCTGTCTGACAAGTGGAAGTAATATGCGTATCAATCGCCGGAATCAAAGGGGGTTAGAGGGTGTGTTCATGGCTCTGTTCGGGTAATCTAAATGGATTACTACGAGGCTTTGTGGCAAATCTAGGGCTTCAGTTTTTCAGGGCGGTGGTGAAGATGTTAATTATAGCTGTGTATTTTTGGGTTTCCATAGAGATAATGTTCTTTTGTTTACCTGGAGCCATTGCATTGTAATCTGCTTGATTTTATTCACTAAGTTGAGAGATATGCTATTGATTCCCTCTCCTTTTCTTTCTTTTGAGATGCTTCTGATCTTCTATTTTATTTCACCATGATTCTCATCTATATATTTTCAAATGCACGAGAAGAGCACTAGCATGTGTAGTAAATATAGCATTTTAAAACAATTGCACTACCCATGATGGATTAATAAGGTTAATTCTATGAACAACATGGTTGTTAGTTGACGCAGAAAGAAAATCACGGACAACACAAGGCAGAACAATTCATCACCCATTGTTAGCTAGCTTAAGATAAACGCATGGTGGTTCTGCGATTTATGATGATGAAAGCTGCTAAGATTTGTAAATGTTGCATTGTGTATTCCCATTAATGTTTTCGGTAAAAAGCGGTGTTATTAAACCCGATTATACCAATCTGACTTTGCCAAGTCGAGTTTAAATGGAAATTAACCCGGTTAAACATGAACAACCTAATCAATCAATCTGCTATCCAGATCAAAATTTAATTTTTTTAAAACATATCATTTTAATTTATTAAAAAATTAAATTAGATTGTTGTAATTGACTTGAGTTATCAAAGCCAATGTATGACCTGGCCTTGGCGCAGGCCAGGTTTAATAACTTTGGTAAATGTGTTATTAACGTCAAGATAGTAATGAATTCTGTAGTGAGAGGAACTGCAAACTGATAAATTGCAAAAAAAACTTCAACTGAGGAACATGGATTAGGTTCAAGCAGCAATTGAGGAGACCAGGAATTAGTTCAAAGGTTAACGTGTCGGGTTTTGCGTGTTTTTATAGCAATGTCACAGTCAACTCCACGATCAAGCCGTCCTTCGGCCGCGTTTTGTTTATTCTCCAGTACCAGAATTCTCCCTCTTTATTATATTCAAGATGGGTAGAAGACAACCCCACGTTCTGACATTTTCAAGTACTCAAAACGCATGCTCTCATTCTCATTTTCATTAATTCTCTGCCTAATTACACTTATCATTTAGTGAGTAATTAATGACAGTTTAGTATCACCCTCTCAATGATTGTCCTTAGACCCTCTTTGTCATCCTAATCTCAGTTTATGAGATATAAGTTGCTGGAAAGTCCATTGAATTCTCTCTGTTATTTTAATCCATCATTGCATGAACTTGGTCCCAGCTTAGTTGTACTTTGCCTGGTATTGGCCCCACAACGGACTCCTGAGTTCAGTTAACAGAATTAGGACCTACACCAGAGTAATCATTAGGAATTTTGAAATTTTATATACAAGATGAAGTCAATCCTTGCTAGTGACGTTCTTTGCAGGTGCACTGGTATAAATATGTCTCTAACGTTTTGGTTGTCTCAAGCGAAATCAAGGTTCAATTAATTAGTAGCATCACCAAAGAAAGATAAGAGCCTCTCTCTCTCTTAATTTCTCCACAGCTTCCAAGTGTAAAATGAATATGCAGACCATGGGAGATTTTCCTGATGGTGAATGGGACTTCAGCAGAATGTTCTCCATGGAAGAGCCTGATTTCACCCCGGAATTACTTGGTCAGTGTTCTTTTCCGCAGGAGAATGACGAAGGATTGCAATTTACAATCCCACCTGCAGCTCTCTTCCCTACTCCTGAAGCCAACGTGAGCATGGCTGGGAATGAGAGTTTGTTTTATTCTTGGAACGCTTTCAACCCCAATTTGCATTTTGATTCTCAAGAAAGTGGTAATAACAGTAATTGTAGCAGTGGTGTATTTCTTCCTTCTTCCAGCCATGAATCCTACTTCTTCAATGATTCAAACCGCATTCAGGCTGCTAACGATAACTCCATGTCGATGGATATTTCACTCATGGATGAGAAAACTATTGGCTTGTTTATGCCATTTTTTCCTGAAATTGCAATGGCAGAAACTGCCTGCATGAATGGGGATATGAGCACTGACAAGATAGGAGGTTTAGACGATAATCTGCAGCCAGCTGCTAAAACTGTTCTTGCCAAGGGATTGCAGATCAAAAGGAAGCTTGATGTTCCAGAATCAAATACATTGGACGACATGAAGAAGAAACCTCGGATTACAAGAAATGTAAGTACACTAATTCAAGTCGATGACAATTCTTTCTATGGTGGAGTTTGTCTCATTGAAAAAGTAGTTTCTAATGTGTTCTGTCAATTGTGATTTGCATTGCAGGTGCAAAAGAGCAAGAAGAGTGTACAGTCAAAGAAAAACCAAAGGTCCACTCCAAAAATTAGCAATGAAGAAGAAGAGAGTAATGCTGGACCAGATGGACAAAGCTCCAGCAGTTGCAGTTTAGAAGACGATAATGCCTCTAAGGATTCTGATTCCAAAGTTTCTGAAGTTCTCAGTTCCAGTGGCAAAACAAGAGCTAGTAGGGGAGCTGCTACAGATCCCCAGAGCCTTTATGCAAGGGTAAGATACTAGAGATTATTAATATACTAGCACATAAGGCAATCTCTTGAGCATTATATTCACACATCTTTGAACAATCCTGCAGAAAAGGAGGGAGAGGATAAACGAGAGACTGAAAATCCTACAGCATATTGTCCCTAATGGAACCAAGGTTGATATCAGCACAATGCTAGAAGAGGCAGTCCATTACGTAAAGTTTTTGCAGCTTCAAATCAAGGTAAAGGCTCTTGTGAATTTCTTACTGCATGCTGCCAAATAAATCATTTTTCCTCTTTATCTAACTACACTTGCTAAAATCCGATCATATTTATTTGCAGCTTTTGAGCTCGGATGATCTATGGATGTACGCACCTCTGGCTTACAGTGGAATAGATATTGGCCTCGACCAGAAGCTCTCTATGCTTCTATGAGCATGAAAGAAACTACAGAATTTTTTTAATTTTAATTCATCAATTTATATAGAAATGAGAAAATAATATGTATATTTACTCCTAATTAATAAATTTCTGCCTTTAATATATTATTCTGAGTAAACAAATCACTGTATCTATATTATAATCCCATCTGATCTGCTTCTTGCTTTTTGGTCATACCAATGACTTGCCCCTTCACATGCTTGAAGAAGCAGGCATCTTTTGCTTCTGCTCGTTAATGAGCATTTATGGGAAATTAAAAAAACTCCTTTTTGCAGAAACTTGTAATTTGAATTTAATCTCTTTTGAAATGGAAAATAAAAAATATTATGATACTCAAACGTCTAAAACTATTCAAACTTACATAAGAGAAACATAAGAAAGGAAATTAAAAAATAATAAATTAAAAAAAAAGTTCATTTAAATATCCGGCCCACGAAGTGTGCTAGCCCAAATAATACAAGCAGGATTTTCGACGGACAGCCTTCAGGGCTACATGAGTAATTTCATTTTACCGATGCGCTCCGTCCACAATCGAACCCCCGAAACTACCCCTCAACCACAGAGATCGCGGCCGCGCCATCTTTCTCCGCTCCGCTCAACCCATGGACGCTGCAGAGCAACCACTCAAGAAGCGGAAGCTCTACGAGCAACAACCAGAAGAACCTCCACCAAAAACTCTGGACGAGTCACCCACCACTTTAGCACCACCACCACCACCACTTTCTCAAGAAGAAATTAACGCGAGACGGAGAAACAGAGATGAGATTAAGAGCGTCTACGAAACTTACAAGCGTCTCAAGTTTTTTGTTTCTCAGAAAGAAGGACGTCACATGCCTGACCTCGAACAATCTTATCTCGCACTCATTACTGCTTCAAGAGGTTAGCAATTTTGAATCAGTCACTTGGAATTATATTCTTATTTGTGGAATTAGGGTTTAGTGTTTGATTTTCCAAGTTAATTGCATCACTAATGCTTTTTTGGTTTTTGTTTTTGCTTAAAAACCTAAAAATATATTTGCTGCTAGCATTGCAGGTTGTACTAGTGTGCAACGAATTGTAGCTGATCTTATTCCTCGATATGCTTCACACTGTCCGACTGCTCTTGAAGCAGCTACTAAAGTTGTAATCAACATGCATAACTGGAGCTTGGCAGTGATAAATAGAGGAGAGGATTTTGATGGTGTTGCAATGGGGACAGCTAAAGCATGTATTTTTGGTTTAGTTGATATCTGTCGAACTGCTTCTTTGGAAGCTCCAACATCAGCTGTTATTAGAGGCATTTGCTCTGCGGTTTTTCAGAATGTGTTGTCATTCTTTGTGTCATCTTTCGAGGGTAAGGATATCTTTCAGATTGTTGATAAGGAAACTTTGAAGATACAAGATGATCTCAAGCTCTTTTCGGAGTTGAAGCAAAAGTTTGATGATGAGGATGGAATTTCGTTGGTTAAATTGTCCAAGTTGTGTGCCTTAAGTATGCTCTGGATTTTCTTTTCTTGCCCTAAAGATTTGCTTGCTGCCTGTTTTGAGCTCTTTAAATCAACTGTTCCAGAAAGAGTCCAAGAAAGACACTTTTTTCTTAGTCAGGTGACCAGCATTATAGCTGATGATGCTGTGCCTCTGGCTAATGCAAGTGATGGAACTACCTCTCGTGAAGGATCTGTTGGACCAAGTGCCAAAAGCTATGATGTTAGTGGCGAGTTGCCTTTAGATGGTAACCATGTTTCAGAAGATGCATCTTCACCAAAGAACTGCTTGTTGAGACTGGTTATACTCCTAATTTCTACTTTCTTTCCTGATTTTCATACACTGCATTAATTCAAAAAAATACAATTTGTATTTTTCTGATGCTGGCTGTTCAGTTCTGGTTCAAACTCAGTACCAACTAGGTGTCTTCTTTGTTAGTAACAATATGTTATGCTTTATATAATATTTATGATACATTGCACAAGTTTTTCAAGTACATATAGATCTTGGTTAGTCGGATGTAAAGATGAGAGAACTGGAGTTATTTCCCACTAGTTGAAGATAACTAATTGAAATATAATTCACAAAGATATTCATCTCCTTGTTTAAGCCTAGGCATGGATGCGCTGAAATCAATCTAGTGCTCCCTATTGTCAATTTCTTGTACTGAGGCTTCTTTCATGTAGGTCCTTGGCAACAACGCATCTTTGAGAAGCTGGATGTTCTCAAAGTACAAGAAGTTGTGCAACATGACATCTTTTATAGCTGCATCAGACATTAGATCTGCTCTAGAAGGAATCTGTAAATCATTTGCAGAATTCAATAAACTAGATGACAGTCAAATTGACAGTGACGGGGATGATTCTGATCCATCAAAATTTGTAAATCGACAATTTCCGGTTCCTAGGATGTCTAATGAACATGAAGTCTCTGGTGAACCAGCTGGTATGTTAAGTGCTCATGATTGAACCCTTAATGATGGTTTTTCTGGAAAATTTCTGGTCAGTATCTTAAAGACAGCCCAATAGTTCCCCTTGAAACTGATTTATGCCTTTAATGCAGGTACTGGTCATCATAAAGGAGGGTCAAGGTCCATGGATTTCGAGATGAATCACCTTGGAGACTCTTCACATGGCAGGTCTTCCATGCCTAGGGATCTATTAAACCAATCTGTGCTTTCACCTGCTACAAGAACTCCATTAGACTTCAGGAGCAGTTCATTTGATGGTAGAAACTTTAATGTCCATGTGGGCAAAAATCCAGCTTCAAATATGGAGTTTAGTTTACCTGCCTTGAGATCTCCCAGTGGAGGCATAAGTAATTCTTTTTCTCCTAAACATCATTTGGCAGCACCATATGGTTCCATAGCTGAAACTGTTTGGTTCTGTGATGGGGACCCAGCTGCAATGGATGTTTTTTCTGCTTCTAGACAGCTTTGGTTGGGTTCTTTAGGTCCAGATGCATCTGAAGCTCATATGAGGTATGAGCTTGAGAGGTTTGGTCCTATAGAACAATTTTTCTTCTTTCCAGTCAAAGGATTTGCCTTGATTGAGTATAGGAACATATTTGATGCCATTAGGGCTCGGGAGTATTTGCGTACCCATTTCCCTTGGTGGATCAAATTCATGGATATAGGACTGGGAGCCAGGGGTGCTATGAATGGTGTTGCGGTTGGTTCCAGTTGTCATGTTTATGTTGGACATATTTCAAGCCAATGGGCTAGGGATGAAATTCTGCATGAATCAAGGAAAGTGATTTTCAAGGGGCCACGCATGGTCACTGATCTCACCAATGAAGGAGCAGTACTGATGGAGTTTGAAACTCCTGAAGAAGCAACTGCTGTGATGGTACATCTCAGGCTGCATCGTAAAGGACAACTCCACCACGTGCCTGCTTTGAACGATGGATCAGCTAATGCTGTGTTGCCTCAGTTAGATGGTACAAGATCAGCATCAGCTGCTATCCATGCTGACATTAGAACCAATCACTCAGTTAGTATGTTCAATAGTGCAACAGAATCGCCTCATGCCCAAAATGTACCCCAGAGTCCTGCTGACAACTCTAGGACAAGGATGTCTAATTTATCTTCCTTACTTGCTTCATTGCGTACAAAATATAATATTAATCAAAACCCAAATTATTTTGACAACTATGTACCTGGAAGCAGCATGGCTCCTTCTTTGAGGGATGCTGATCGAGAGCCATCAAGCACACTTTGGATTTGTCTTCCAAATGTCAACTCCCCTTCCCTTAATGATGATGAGCTGATGGCTGTTTGCAATCTTGCTATTGCCAATGTAGGGTCTATAGTCAAATTGACACGAGCAAATATGCATATAGGGTGTGGTTGGTTTCTTGAATGCACCAACGTTGATGCTGCAATCACTGTTTTGAAAAATCTCCGCAGTTGTCATGGGACATTCTTTCAGATTGAGTACAGGTTTGAATTCTCAAACGTTTTGTTTGTCTCATACATTCTCTAAAATTTTCTAACAAAATATAATTGAATGTTTATTTTTTTAATTGTCATTTACTTCATACTGCTGCAGTATGTAAGCTTGAGAAATATGTTTAGGATATCTTCCATTGCCAGCAAAGGGCGACAAGTTTTTGAATTGATCACTTTGCACATGGGTCATTTTTTAAGTTCAAATACAAAGTAAAAACTAAAATATTCAGTGTCAAACATAGGACTTTGACTGGAAGTGGTTGATTTGATAGGAACTGTTATGTTTTGTATGGTCTGAAGGCCCGTTACCTCCCCAACCTCCCGTCATCCCTCTAAAACATGTATATCACCCAGCAGGGGCCATTAACATGTTTACAAAATCTTTGTGACACAATGTAGTTAACTGTCTTGTTCTACGCAGTGCCTGGTTCTTATATGTATCAAGTTTTATTGTTTGAGCTAATAGTGCTGTGCATGTTTAGGTTTTAGATCCTTTCAACTTTTGTCCTTGCACGAGATAACAATATCTTTGCTTAGCGTAAGTGTCTTTGAACCTTATGAGAAAATTTCCCTTTTGTTTGAACAGTCAGCCAGAAAAGAATGCTGCCGCATTCTCAATCAAGCCTGAAGGTGGCTCCACAGAGCTTGTATCCCCACAAATAAAATCAGAGAATCACGCAACTCCTGTTCAAGGTGTACATTCATTTGGGGTGGTGGATCCTTCACCAGGAGGTGAAATTTCTTTTGTTAATGTTCTTACTCTAGTTCTTTGTTCCTGCCTTCGCTGAAATATTAACACTTCCATATAGGTGGTCATGCTATTCCTGCTGCACCTGAACCGATGTGGATGTACAAGAACAATGAAATTGAGCTGCTCCAGCCACCTGTAAACATTTCATGTGCTCCTACAGGAACACACGGACCACCAATACCGCCACCACAGCAATTCCAGCCACCTACATTTATGCGACCTGTTTACCTTCCTCCAAACAATTCATGGGATCCAAGAGGCTTAAATCATGTTGCACTGAACCCAATCTCACCAGCAACAATGCCAAATAGCTTTCAAGGAAACTCTGTTGCATCTCCTTTTATACCTGCTTCTGTTACTCCACTAGCACAGGTACAGCGGGCTCCAGTGCAGCACTTGGACCAAATGTTTCCCAGATCTGCTGTGCCACCAACTTTATCATCTATGCCACTTCAGCCTGAAATACCCCCACCATTGCCTCCATCTCCACCACCTGCTCCTCCTCCACCTAGTTCCCCACCTCCACCTCCACCTGTTGCAGAATCAACTGATGCAGAAAGTTCTGGAAACTCTATGTTATATCAGTGGCAGGGCACATTATGCAAAAGCGGGGTTCATTACTGTAAAATTTTTGCGCAAAGAGTGGATTCAGATATTTGCAAGTATTCGGATGCCATGTCTGAACCTGCTGGGTAGAACTTCAATTTCCAGTATACTATCTCTCTTCTGATTATGTTTTGTAAAATAAGATGAATTTATAGTGATCCTTCCGACTTATTCCTGGTGCAGATGGCCTGCTAAACTAGACATGACGAAACGCACAGTTTTTCGGCATGTAAAATCAACATTTACAAGTACCCCACCACACAAAGTGAGTCTGTGAATCTATGCTGAAATTCTCTATTTTATGTTGATTTTCATGCATGGATTGAATTATTTATTAATTTTTTCTCTGAAATTTAGCATGTGACTTTCATATTATAAAACCAGCATTGCTCTTCGGCCATTTGATATTGCTCAGTTTGTCACAGCTTGCCACAGTTATCTGCCTTAAGGACCTGTGATTGATGTGCTGAATGAATGCCTCTCAAAACAGGGTTCATTTGAACTTTTTTGTTTTGAATATAGTTTTGCTGTTCCTGAGATTCTCATCATTTTCAGGGGCAAGCTTCCTTTGATCCTTAAAACAATATGAACTGAACACCCCCCTCCCCCTCTAGTTTGCTGTTCACCTCCAAGTGATCCGATCTCTATCAGGTGTTAGTTTACTGTTCACCTCCAAATGATCTGATCTCTATCAGGTGTTCCAAGGATTTCTTAAGAGACCTCAAGGTGAAGAGATTTCGAGTTCAAGGCAGTTGAGTTAGAAAATGTTAGGAAGTGCAGGCCATTATTCAAGGGAATCACCCTCTGGAATTCTTATGATTACAAGACTTGAAAACAACATGAGATGGGAGTTTAAAATTTTAAAAGTATTCTACCAAAATAAATAATTATCTTTTGAGCCATGTCTGATTATCCAATGGCATTCTACAGTCGCACATTGTTCTTGAGCACACACTATATAGTTCACAAGAATGAAAATGATTTATTCTTGCTGTTTTTAATGGATAAAGTATTAAAATATCAATAGACTAATGTTAATTAAACAAGGAGAGGGCTACCAGTGATCATTGAGATTATTTTGCATGGCTTATCCTGCATTGTATTCTGTTCTCCAGTTGATTCTTTCCATCATGATTCTTCTTTTCGTCTGTGCTATGATTTTTATGGGTTTTAATGTTTGATGCAGAGGGAAGTATGTCGATTGATCCCCTTGTCTGCAAACGACCAAAAGGGCGTAAGTTATACCACTTGTTTATATTCATTGTGCACTTGTATGTTTCATCTTGGTAATTGAAAATTTATCCAGTATTGCTTCGATTTTGCATTGACACTATTCTCAGGCTTGCATTTACTATATGCACCTAAAGCTCCATTTTTATTTTTGAGTTACAGAATGTGTACTTTTTATTCAGTGCTAATTAAAGCCCACGCATTATCACCAGCCGGGTCTTAATCTAGGATGGTGTGGTGTATTCTTCTGCACGCACTCTAGGATCAGTGTCTCTATATAACTCATACACTGTCTCTGATAATTTACTTGTGATGTGCATGATTAGGATCCACCGCTTCGTATTCTGTGTGCTAAACTTCCAATTCTACAGTTTCAGGATTTCATATCATATTTGAAGCAGAGGGAATGTGCAGGAGTAATTAAAATCCCATCTGGGAAATCCATATGGACAAGGATTCTCTTCATCCTTCCCTACTCACAAGATACTTGTTCCATGCTCTCAATTGCCCCCGATACATCAAACTGCCTGATTGGTTTAGTTTTGCCAAAAGAAACAAACTTCGACTGGGTTTAAAGATTTTGATCAGCAGGAAGCTTGTAACAGTCTCAATTCTGCCATTGAAATGTTTTTGAGCTTTGAAACAGTAATGTGGTTTTTTTGATCAGCAGGCATCGTGATAGATGTAAAACAGAATTATCAATGATTGATCTGCTTATCAACCCAGGGTTCATTGCAAGACAGTAATCAAGATCCAATGCTTCTGGTGTGCTGAGAAATCAAATTATCTGCTTAGTACATAGCACTTTCCCTTTGAGTTAATTATAAGTTAGTCCCTATAATTTATCAAGATGAATTAATCAGTCACTCTAGGATGAGAAATTATTAGATAATCCTTATGGTCTTGCATCTGTAAATGTCTTGATCCCTGTCTGTCCTTTTCCCGTTAATGTCTTACCGGCCAAATTGTTTTTCCAGAAATATCCAGCTTTTCTAGGAAAAATTGTGATGCAGTGACTGTATTGAATGATCTGAAAAATGTAAGTACTGTAATGTAACTTCCGCTGCCTGAAATTTTCCAGCAATTCAACGCAAATCTGTTAGCTGCCACAAAACCCCTAAAAACCATTTCCCACAAAATCCAAACTTCAGCTTGGCCCTTAATCCTCCCTCCAATCAACAACTAATTTTTCGGCGGCAGGCTCAGGGCCGATGACGGCACCATGAGATTGAAGTCCAATGATATTGGTTTAAAGAGAGAACTATTTTTTTTTTCCGCTAGCTTTATTCAACTCGTGTTCAATAAGTTAGGATTTATTTTGCTGAGGCTCCAATTAGGGTCTTTTTATCGTAGAGATAATACCTTGAAATTAGATATTTAATAATTAATAATTTTTAAATAGATTTTGCTTGGATGGATCATTTCTTTTCTTGATCGAGAATACTATAATAATTGGAAGCTGGGGTTTTTTTTTGGGATTATGTAAGGATTAATTATTTTTTGCTTTCAAAAGACCATTAAATTATTTTTTATTATGTAAGGATTAATTAATTATTTCAGTAAACTACAAGGACTAGAAAATTTAAGCTAATAAATTAGAAAAAAATACTTAAAATATTCTTATATTGTTAAGTGTGTATAATTGGAAAATCTTATGGTGCTTGGAATGTGATTAAAAAGATAGACCTAAGGAGAAGAGATGATAGAATTATGATCTATCAAAAATATTAAAAGAATATTTTTATTTAAAATTTATTTTTTGTATTTGTATTTATTTATTTTTCTTTAAATTAGGTCTAGGAAGTATTGTATTTCTCATACTAATAGGATGTTATATGTTTAATAATTTTTAATTCATTTTAAGAAAATTAGTGTGCCAAAAACTAAAATATATATACTATATAATTTACATTTTATGTTAAAATTCCTTTTAGTAAAAAAAACTTATATGCAATACACTGAGATTAAATATTTACATCAAAATATTTTTTTAACTATGCAAATTTAAAAAAGAAAAAGAAAAGAAACACGTGGTATGCAAGCAAAACCTTGGAACGCGCGAGCGCGACTATACACGCCCTTCACTCATCAGTCATCGCATCGCATCGCAACCGGGAACCTTATAAGTTTTAACCGAGAGAGAGAGAGAGAGAGCCAAACCTTCCATCCATCCTTCCTCTCCACGCTGACATCTCTGCTTCTCTCCGTAGTGCATTGCATCGGTTAACTGGATAAAGAAAATCATGTCACGCCGTTACTCTCAAAACAACAGCAGGCAGCAACAACAAGAATGGAGAAGCAATAACAGCAGTAATTTCTCCAAACCACAAACCAAATTCGTCCCCAAAAATCAAAACCCTAACTCCAACCCTACTCTATCCGATTCTCTAAGGCAATCTCTCTCAAGTCAATCCGATGCCGCCGCCGCCGCCGCCGCTCCAGCATCGAGCGGTAATATGGGCGCAGGGGAGTCGTCGAGTAGGATTCAAATGAGAGATGACGGGGCGTGGATGTCTAGAAAAGCTGTAGCTGGTGTTCAGGGCGGTGGCAAATTTGTAACTTACTTGCCGCAGGATGAGGCTGTGGCTGCGGGACTCGGTGCCGATGAAGGAGGTTTGGATCCAGTAGAATCACAGAGAGTTGTTGATCTTTTGAGTAGAGAATTGTCTCGGTTACTCAAGTTGAAACCTAAAGAATTTTGGAAAGAAGGTAGCTCTATTATTTGCAACTCTCTCTTGCTTTTCCCCCCTGAAAAAAATTATTATTATTTGTAATATTAAGGTTTCTAATTATTTTTGGTATAGCTGGAATTATTTCTGGAGCAGTTTAATATATAATTTTTGCTTGTAAAGGACAATTTTCTCTGATTATCTTTATTATTTTCTGTTTTCTCAGTGGCTAGTGATGTGTCGTTGCATGATTTTCTGGATAGCTTCTTGAAATTTAGGAGCAGATGGTATGATTTCCCACATCGTGGAGTCAAAGGAATTGTTGCAGGGGTAATTGTTGGAGAGCTTGACTTATGTCGCCGTGTTTTCATGGTATTGTATCGCATGTAAGTTCTCATTTTCTGTATTGACAACTGGTGTCCCTCCTTTTGATTTGTTGTTCTGACTTTGAGTTTGATGCTGTTGCTGCTGCAGATCTTCCAATAGGGCTCCGGGTGTCGAGGCCGCTGAAAGCTTGAACTCAAAGGATCATGCTGGTGGGTTGTGTAAACTTAGATCCTGATATATCAAGTGCCACATGATTGGACTTCATATTGACATAAATGTGGTTGTAATTTTTCGTGTGCATTTTTCTCACAAATTATGAATGTAGTCCTCTTGCAGGAAAAGAAGTTACTGGACTTGCCTAAGTTGTTGGATATATGTTCCATTTACGGTCATGAAAATGAAGAACTGACCGGATTGTTGGTAAGTGTGAAAAAAAGACTTTCAATTTCTATGTGTTTCTTCTGCAATGGATGCGAACCTTTTTCAACTTAAAGCTACAGCATTCTTTACTAAGGCTATACTATCTAGAGAAACTTAATTATGTCCTCCTTTTTGTTTATACTCATGAGGTTAAGGACACCTTATTTGACCCTTGCTTTTAGTGGATTTTAACTTGATTTTTGGTTTCTAGCTTTAGTCCTGGTGCAGGATAAAGTTAATGCATGTCAGAAAAGGAAATGTGATATTTTGCGTGGGATGCCAGAAAATTATTTTTTCAACATGAGACACAATGCATGGCTTTTTACTGGGGGTTAAAATACCAAGGGAATGCATTTGTTTCTTCAAGATTTGGTTTTTCCTTGTTGATTGCAATGTATTGCAGCAACAGATCATCAAGACACCAATTACTTTATTTTTGTCTACAATATTGGCCTTCAAGGACCTGAATGTTTCACTTCGATTCAATTTGAATGGCCCTAAAAAAGGATGTATATCTATTAGCAACAAAGGCCACAAAAAGGATGATGTTTCTCATAATCTGCAGACAGAACTAGAATTTTCACTCCTTAAGTTGCCTCATCCTGTCAAAGTGGAAATTTTTTGAAATAGTTTCTGTTAAAAAGTATTTGGAGTTCATCCTTTGATGGATGCTTATTAAAGCTGACATTTACAGGGTTGGCATTGTATGTGGACACTGCTTGTTCGTGTGATGCCTTCAATGGAGTTTTAGTCAAATTCTCTCTCTCTCACATTTTTTTCCCTCTCAGGTCAAGAATGCCTTGAAAGCCCAGCCTTGGCTCCATGATGATCTGGCCACTTTAATGACCCATTTCCTGGGCATCATTCACACAATGCATCAACGTTGCATGTCATCTTTGGAGGTGCTTTTCTAGATTTTCAATGTTAGGATACTCTAATGATTTGTGGTTATGTGTGAGGGAGTATTTCTATATTTCATGCATGGAAAGATGTCTGGGCACAGATTCCCAGCATTTGTTTCTTGGGACCCCCAGTTGACCTTGGTTACTTCAACTTATTTTCTTTGCACCACTTTTGTCGGTTACTATTTAAGAATTTATGGCATTCCATGACTTTATATACAATGTTGCATGAAGTACTGAGGCATTGAATCAATGAATCTCTCAGGAAATAAGTGTAGAAAGTGATTGAACATGGATAGAGGTATAATATCACATAGATATGATTTTGATAGATGAAGTCAGAACCTCTGCAGGAATACTTTATAAAAAATAGAACACGCATCAGAAACTAAGCAAGGCCTAGGACAAGGGGGTTTTGGCATAAATGGGTAGAATTGCTACAGTGACCATTTTTAGAACCTACGTTCTATCACACAAAAGGTGGTGAAATTTATGGGGGAAGTACCTGGAATCAAATCGGGGTTATCAGTTGGAGGTAAAATTTTACAAAGTTGCAATTAGATCAGCAATATTCTATGATTGTTAATTGGGCAGTGGAAAAGTAGCATTTTTTCAAATGAGTAATTGAGTATAGCTAAGGTGAGAATGTGAAATAGATATGCCGAAACAAAATAAATAACAGGGTTAGAAATGAAATCATCCATGGAGCTTTCTAATAGTTTAATCATGAAGTGGAAGTATGCTTACTTTCTATGATACACACGATAAACTTTTCTACTGATATTTTATAGGTATTATTTTCCGCTGGAAGCCATGAAGACCATCGATCCAGCCCGCTTCTAACTGATTACTTAGAAGTGAGTTCTTTTCTGTTCTTTTGTCAGTAAATTAATGACACAGTGAATTTTTTTTCCTTGCTTAACTACTGCTTTTTTTCCTTGACTTGCAAGAGAATGGCATGTTTTCATTTCACATATTTCATTAAAAAGAGAACAAGTGTTTTTTGCTTCAAATTACAGGGTCTTGTCCCCTTCCAACTTGAAAGATTTCCATGGAAGAAGACTGAAATTGACATTGTATAAGATAATTGGCTGAAACATTAATTCCATACTGTCACAAATTGATTCCTACTGTGATGGAGTCATAATGTAATTACATTTCTGTCCTTTTCTGGTGTTAAGGTGGATCAAGTGTTATATTATCATTTTTGGTTCCCTTTTCAGGTGATGGACTTTATAAATGATGCAATTGTCTCCATGGATGCTTTTGTTACAGCATATGAATCAGCAGCTGTGTTCTTCTCGTGCCCTGTTGAAATGAGGTACCTATTTAAACCTTGCATTGTTCAGTTTATTTATTAGAAGAGCCAGGAGCTTCTTTCATCACAAAGACTTGTGGTTGTATATCACACGGGGCTTGGTTTTTCCTTTTTTATTCATGTAATGTTTTTAATATGCCAACAATAATCTGCTGGTGGATCACAAGTGTAGTAGTACTCCTGCTGGTACTTTATTAGATCCATACCTTCTCTTCTCATCATGATAGCAAGAAATTCTTTCTTCTCTCATGCTAACTTCCTGTCTCCAAGCAGTCATGGGAATGAGGAAATGCTGATCACCCTTGCAAGATTGCATGATACTTTAATTCCAGCTTTGCAGCGAGGCTTTCAAGTCATCTTGACAGGAGGGGATGATAGAATGATATTCAATGTTGCGGTTAGTTTAAAGATGTTGTCAATGAGGCTGTCCAAATTTGGATGGAAATTGTTGGACACTTGCTATTTAAGTGATCGAGTTTTTGAAGATCACCTTCCCATTCCCCATGTAACAAAGATGTTTCCTGCAAAAGTAGAGGATCCCGTCATAAGGACAGACATATTGATTCAGACTTTTAGGGAGATCAATGGAGTTCTCCTTGGTGCTCAGGAAAACCAGAGCAAGGTTTCATTCCTTCAGAATCTTGATAGGAATCATCATATAATGAGTAGGCTTCAGAGTTTACAAAATGCCGGTAAGGGATTTGCTTAAGTGCTAGGGCTTCCTATTTATACTTATACATTTGCTTGAATTGTATTTGCTTGGTTTTTTATGCTCACACGTAGATATGTCTGTTATTTATCTTTTTCCAGGACACAATTACTTGGTGTCTAATTTTTTTGGAAATTAATAGAAAAAAACACGAAGAAAGGAAAAAAATAGGACTCAATATGTAGAATATTTGGTGGAGAATCATGAAAAATTTTGTGTGTCTCCATGTATTGAATTATTGGTGATGAAAAAAACTACATTAAAGAACGGAAACAAGCTAGAGATTTGGCTCCTTATCATTAATGTAGTGCATTTCTTACTACTCCTTGTCCTTGGTGTCCCACTCAAGACTTAGGATGGCATTGGCTCTATAATGGAAGCGAATGTTACAATTGCCACCTTCTGTGAATGGGCTGCAGTTGAGGATCTCAAGGGTCCTGAAACCACGAATCAATGTGGTGCAGCCTTTACATCATACCAAGCTACACATCCTTGTGAGTATGTACTTTGCCGATTTCATGGCATGGTAGGATAAATGGGTTGCTATCAACATGACTATACCTAAATTTAGATGTCATGTCCTGAATGTAGAATAACATGTGGTTCAGCCTTTAGGATAACCGTCTGCTTAGATTTTGTACTCATCATAACCATGAATGGTTCTTGATGGTACCTGTTTTTGGTAGAGGAACTCACTATTGTTTAGGTTTTGATATTTAACTTGCTTACTGCAGGGTGGATTTTCATGGATGATGAACAGCTCCAATATTTATCTGGGATAACAGCTTCTAATCTGAAAGGCACCGTTAAGGAGTCACCTGCTCTTCCAACTGCCACTGCGAGCAACAAAGTACAGATGGGTGAAGATGCTGCCATCATGGAGTCCAAAATCAGTCAAATAAAGGACCTTTTTCCTGACTACGGTAAAGGGTTCCTAGCTGCTTGTCTTGAAGCTTATAATCATAATCCAGAGGAGGTCATTCAGAGGATACTAGAGGGGACCCTCCATGAAGATCTAAGGTGTTTGGATACTTCATCGGAGACAATGCCACTGCCCAAAACTGCTTCAACTGTGGGCAAGAAAGATAAAGGAAAAGGAAAGTTAGTTGAATCTACACTTCCTTCAACAACATCACTGCACTCTGTTAATCCAGTGGTCCCAGTGGAGCAGCGACAAGTTGAGGGTCCCTCTGTTTCGTCATCATCTACAACTGGAAGGTTTGTCAGGAAGCCTAATGACATCCCTGGTCACTACACCACTGACACCAGAGATCACAAGGATACTGCAAGGATTGCTGCTCTAATTTCACAGTATGAATACGAAGATGAGTATGACGACTCCTTTGATGATCTGGGTTTCAGTGTTGCCGAGTCCGGGGTGGAGGAGAATGAACTATTAGGTAACAGAATAAACTCTAATTCAGGGATATCATCAGGGACCAAAACTGAAACCTCTGCTCAAAACTCTCCTAATACTAAATGGGGCTCCAGGAGAAAGCCGCAATATTATGTAAAGGATGGAAAGAACTATAGTTACAAGGTTGCAGGTTCAGTCGCGGTGGCAAATGCCAATGAAGCTTCTCTTATTAATGAAGTACACGGAGAACAAATTCATGGTCTTGGACGTGGTGGTAATATTCCCCTAGGTGCAACTAAAAAGTTGGCCGAGTATCAAGAGAAGGATCGGGACCAGTCTGATGAACCCGAGACGGAAGGGAGAGGGAATACAGGGAATTACAGGGGTCGGCCCTGGGGCAGAGGAAGTAAGGGAGGAGGAAGGCTGAGGGAGTCAAATGATGTCCAAGACAACCAGTCTGATGGCTCTGAGATTCAAGGGAGAGAAAGTACTCCTAACCATAGAGGTAGAGGTCGGGGAAGAGGAAGTAATCATAACTACAGGAAGGATAGAGCCATGAGTAAGCACTTCTCTGGATTGTCTGGTTTCTAAGTGCTCGTGGGATGTTCATGCTTACACAAAATGTATAAAAAGAAATGAATTTATGGTGAGATATACAATGTTTGAGAGCTTCATACAGCTGTATAGTCGGGCTGCTGTTTGCATGGCCTGGACTGTGGTCAACATTTTTGTGGCATTTTATATCAGGGACACTCTTTCCTGGTGCCTGTTTTCTATGGTTTTACGGTCCAGTTTGAATAAAAAACTCGAGACAGAGTTGAAGCAATTGACATGAATGAGTGAAATCTTTGTACCTCTTTTTTGTAGGGAAAACTCGAGACAGAGACTTGGAAAATTTAATGAAAATATTTTAAACTTTCATCAAGAATATTTTAAAATTTCAAACCATGACTTGATTTAACAATCCTGGTCAATGATTTTGTTTGAATATTTTTAACCTTTACATTTGCTAAACAAAAAAAAAAGTCAACAATAAATTTAAAATTATAAATAATCAAGAAAATGAAAGGGGAGAGGAAGAGAGAAATTTCCATTCAATGAAATTTGGCCTTAATTCCAATTGCTAAAACCATCACCTTTGGAAATAAAGAAGATATGTCAATTTGAATAAAAAAATAATAAATTCGAATTTCGTATTGATTATTTATGAATGTGTTTTGAGGTTAGATTTGTGTTTATAAAGTTTAGAGGATTATAGAAAAAAAATAAGGAAATGAAGATCTTTAAAATCAATATCAGCTACAATATCCCGGCGCCATTGTGAAGAAATGATCAATAAACGATATGTCACCTGATTGATTACTACAAGTGTCGTCCATATTATTTATTAAAATTATAATTGAGCCTGATTTAAGTTAAGCCCAGGCGCACTAGGCACCACTCCAAGAGTATTTATTATATTTTAATAATTTCCTTACTAAATTTATCGTTTTTTTTATTTTTTTATTTATCTGATACATACAATAAAATAAACTTTACATTTTTGTACATTTTAAAAAAATCAAGAGTTCGTAGCTTACATTTTTGCAACCTTTTACTTTGTATTTTCTATACTATCATGTTATTAAAAAAATTATTTAATTAAAATACAGAATAGTTTTATATATATATAATTCAATGAAAAAAACTTGGGATGGTAAGAAGATACAAGTGAAGAAAAAAGAACAATTTTCAAATTCATATTTTAAATATAGTTGACAAATTTGGTTCGGCTCGAGCTGGATTTGATATTGGACTAAAAAAAGATAGGCTATGCATAATATATCATACCTAAAACATTAATGTCCCGTCATGCGAAAATGTCAAAACTGTTACACATGCATTGTAAGTAACAAACTTTTAATATATTTATATTATATTTTTCAAAATAGATATTAGATCATATTCATTAACTCAATCCATGTATATCAACCCTAAGACCTTGTTCAGGTCAAATTCCAGTCTAACGACTATATTTTTGTTTTGTTTTATTCTCCACAACCAAACAGAAAGAGAGAAAAATTTAGGTACTCGTTTTTTTATACCAAATGCTACTACCTCCGACCAAATGCTTGAGACTCCGTCACTCCCAAAAGAATAAAAAATTATGGTCCCACTTGACCACTAGATGCAGAACGGCATGAAAATCATACTATTGAGATACATTCGAGTTTCATGCTTGCCTTCGTGCTCTCTCTAAATCTATGGAATATCTTTTGTTGCCCGCTCGACGAATACGAGTTCAACTAAGTTCTATCACATCAAACCTTTCTTAAAATCTTGATCTTCCGAATCATTAAACTTGGTATTCAAATCACATTCAGTAATTACAACCAGTTATTACAAGTACAACTACAAATAAAATGAATGATCTGATCAGTTGACTTGGGATACCAATAATCTGTGTATGTCGTCAAAAGCATAGCCTTCCCACAAAATCCATTTCCCTGTTCCCAAATTCATAAAAAATGACGGTAACATTAACCCTACAATCTGCTAAATTATTCCAGAGGATGTTCATCCTACAACGTCTAACAGCTAGACTGGATTCCTCACATCTCTTCATCGCCCATGCCAACAGCAAAGTGCCCAACGTTTCTATCCTGGATAATCCAGGGAAGTGTACAGGTCAACAACTTTGGTAACGCAAAAGCAACTAATAATGTCAACGCAAAAAAATATAAAGTGTATAAAGCCCAGAAAAATGTTTTTTCAAATGTTTTTTGCAACAGAAAAAAGGGACAGGTAAAAGTAAATGCCCAGAGAACAGAAGATAGTATAGAATAAAGCGCACAGGAGCATTAGTTTTTGAAATGTTCCTCACATCAAAAGGAGCAGTGGTGACCAGAAAAGTACACGCAATAACTATACTGAATGAAGAAGAACCAACCTTAGATAGCATCCGCTGCTTGTTCAGAAACTGGGTCCTGGCTTTATTTTGTATTGAGTTTGGCGACCGGAACATCCTCTGTAACAAGGAATGCATCTTATCAGTATCTTAAAACAAAACTAAGACACTAAAAGAGAGGTCATCAATAAAAGTAAATGTCTCAATTTTACAGCCCTTGTTTTCCTCGCCATGATTTTCTCAGGAATAGTTTGTGTTTCAGGCGTGCTGAACAGTGCCTCAATTTGAGAGATTTGGAAGGGGAGAATTTTTCAAGACTGGAGACGGAGATTGCTATATTTGCAGCAATGAGAGAATGCAGATCTTAAATATGAACAAAAAAGTACATGAATCCATTAACAACCAATCATTATCATTACTATATAAAGGAAGTTTAGTTTAAACCATTACCAAGGTTTAGCACATCACTAACCAAACTTAACTTCAATCTAAAGAGATCAGCTAGTTTACCTAGGCAAATATCCAAAGTATCAGAACACACGTGCTGTATTGACACTTGAGACAAAGAAAAGTTTGGATGGTGCAGGCACAAGAAAATCTCACAATTTTAGGACAAATAAATAATTCCAGATTGAAGACTGTCATAGAAGGCCAAGTTGGAGAAGAGCATAACTGACCTTTTCACCGCTTGACATTTGATGTTCGACACCTAGGAGATGCTTTCTCTTGGGCGTGAACCCAAAAACAACTTGAAGGAATTCATTGTCCTATTTAAACCAAATCACTTGTTTATGGTATTAAAAAGCAATTGACACCAACAAAAAAAGTAAAGCATCGCATAAGAAGCAAGAAGGACAGACAAAAGCAGGACCAAGAAAACCAACCTGCATGTGCTTAATAAACCCACCACCAAGAAAATGCTTCATGAAGTTCAACTGTTAAAAGAACTCGAATCAGAGAGCTTGAAAATCTTAAAACACAAACCACAAACATGACCAGAAAGAAAAATAATGATCAAAGAGAAAGAAACCTTTATAAGCTCAGACCATGTTGATGTTTGTAACGAATCTCCTCCAATCTTCATTGAGATATCAGGGGCGTAGCCATCCTGGTAACATAAAAACTTAACATCAGAACAGAAGCACATGCAAACAGAAAGACTCGGCAGGACAGGAATGAATTAATACCTCCAGGAACTCCAAAACATCCTTGAACAAGTTCCTCTGGCTGTTAAGATCCTTCTTAGCGGAACCTTTTCCACCAGCCTCGGCAGACAGGCTCCTAACTTGATTTAGGATTTTTGATTTCAGTCCTAGTATATGTGTATATCCTTCACGAGATTTATTTCCTTCTGGAACTGAGCCATCTGGGGTAGTCTTATTTTCAGTAGCAAACTTTTCAATACTTCCTGTCTCAAAAATTGAAGCTAGAGCTTCACCGGAAGCAATGCGTACAGATCTGTCATCCTTATCTAGCAGAGTAGAGAAATAAGAAATGTACCTGCATCAATGAAAGTAATGATCTTTATTGAAGTTTTACTTCCCCGTGCAAGAAAACCATGACATGGGAACAGACAACTGTCTAGACAAGACTAACTATTTACCAACTCCTTCATCATGGACTGTGCAAATGGACTGGGGATGGATAAGTTAAATGACAATCTGATCAATTTCAGCGCACTTCACGCTGATTATCATATAAAAGAAGACAAGTATAGAAAACGAAGTGGAAAATCAAATCAAAAGTTCACTTACTCTTGCCAATCTTTGGAGTTAAGGGAGCATCCATCCATGGTAGTCAAGATAAATGCCCAAGCAGACACCACTGCTGTTATTACAACTGCAGGGAGTTTGACAGCAACTACCTGAAAGTGAAATAGCAAAATTTATTTGTTGGTAGAACATAACCAATAACTACAGCATTGGACTGTTACTGCATGGGTTGAGGTCTTGAAATCAAGTAATTAAAGGATAGATGATAACATCATTAATATCACTGATACATGAAAGCAAAGAATAAAAACAGATGCATACATTAGAACCTAGTTTAGGATGAAGCAATTGCCACATGATTTGCATTGATCGTTCAGTTTCCTCGGTCTTAGTTGCACCAACAAACGTCACAATAGCCAAACAGTCCACTAACTGAAAATGACCACCCAGCAGAAAACAGACGAGATTCGACGTCACAACAATTAGTGGAAACTGGAGAACAATTAAACTCTCAAAGATTTAGCAAATCATTCATACCGATACAGTCTTCAAGGAATCAGACTGAGATTTAAGAGCTTGGGAAATAGGAATAACTGATTCTTCCAATATTTCATGTGCATTATCCCCAGAACCAACAGTCAGAGCCAATAATCCTACAAAAACAACGTACTACACTAATAAAAGTTGAAAATACAGGTAAAGGACAAGAGATGACAAGATGGGCTCGACACTAACCGATGGCATGACATGCTAGAGATATCTCTTTGCTAGAGCCCTTTTTAATGGAATTAAGACACAGGTGTAGTAAAGTAGCAAATCTGAAGAAACAAACAAAACAAAATACATGTAAGAGCCTCGGGATGAACAACCATGACTAATATCTTCACATTACAGCACAAACCCACCACAACATAAACCAAATCAATCAAACTAGGTAACCAACAACAACCCACTGCACATTACAACTATCTCTTAGCCAGTGCTTACTTCTTCTCAACAAATTGATGCTGCAAGTTGGTATTAAAAGCATCAATAATCGCTGCCAGAGCTTTCTCTCTTGTCGAACCCCTTCATCCACAAAACAACACCAACACCACCAATTCAGCTCAAGTTCAACGCAAAACAAAGAAACTACAATAATCACAAACACAAACCACCCAAAACCTAAATTTCAAAACCGAAGCACAACACCAACACAAACCTCTTCTCATACAGAGCATCTAGAGCTTGTTCTAGTAAACTATCTTTATCAACTTGAACCTCGTCGGTCCCCGACACCGACATAAGATCCGAACGGGCAGTCGACGATGAACTCACGCTACTATTTTCATCATCACTATCCAACATCGCTTTATTTTTCCGCTGATTATTACCTGCACAAATTAACATAATCCAAACCCTAAGTTTTTCCATCTCATAATAATAATAATTCAGTAATTGACCAGGAAAAACCCTAATTAGACAAGTCAAAAATTGAATTCAACAATAGAAGAGCGAGAGAGAGAGAGAGAGAGAGGAAGAACATACGCTTCCCCATCGCCGGCGGCGGTGAAATTTAATAAACCTAATTGAGTGAGGGTTGATAAATGAAACAAAATCTACTAAAAATCTGAAAAATAATAAGAGATCTTTGTGAAAATAAAAGCTGGGCAGATATAAATTGAACCAAGATTAGTAACCGAGACGGCGACGGATTTGAACTGATTAAGGATTTATCCATTAATTTACTTGAGGTAGATTTATATAAAAGAGCTAAAAATTATTTTTAGGGTGGACAATAAAAATAGAGAGGAAATCTCTTTATCAGGTAGAGGAGGAGCCGAGGAGGATCTTAATGTTTTATTCGCATCGACTGGTGTAGAATATTCGAGGAGCGTGTTGTCAAGTGCAGCCAGTCAATTATGTGGATTCCTACGTGTTTTCGTCTCTACCGTGTGATTGGATGAGGTGGGGGCTGGAGTACATGGTTTCGTTCTTATCTGTTCACGTTCGGGTCTGACGTTAAAAAATTACGAGTTCCTGAGATCATGGATGAGTGTCTGCGTGTTTTTTTTAATATTTTTTATTTAAAAATATATTAAAATATTTATTATTTTTTTAATTTATTTTTAATAATAATATATCAAAATTTAAAAAAAAATTTAATTTGAAGGTAACCCGTTAAAATAATTATGATATAATGTATTCATGATCTATGATTTAAAACTATGGGTGATGGTTGGTAACTAAGAATGAAGTACCTATAGAATGGAAGTATATAACTTAATTTCTTAATATTGAGGTATTTGGCAACGAAATACGACTACAAATAGGGAATGAAGATAGACTTTTATTGTGGATTTAAGGGACTGTTTGTTAACGCCGTATCCTATAGGGAATGAACATGGGGTGAAGGAAGAATTCAGAAATATCCTTAGCTTTTATTGTGAATTTATGTATAACTTGTGAAGCACTAGGAATATGACATGTTTGATTTTTGAAAAATAGTTTTTGAAAAATTATTTTTAAAATTTTTATGTGTTTATTTGCTTTTAAAAAATATGACTAACGGAAAATACTTTCCAATCAAAGAAAAATTTGACTTGATTTTCAGGAAAATATTTTTTCTTTTGACTGTGTTTGTGTTTTCGGAAAGTGGTTTTCGGGAAACCACTTTCTAAACTCTCATATGTTTGTTTGCCATTAGAAAAGTTGGTCAACGGAAAATACTTTCTAGTCAAGGAAAAATTTGGCTTGATTTTCAAGAAAGTGTTTTCCTGAAAAATCTGGACAGAAAACACTTTTCGAGAATTGTGAAAATTTTAGAAATTTCATTATTTGCTGATTATATCAAATTTGATCCTCAAACTTTTGATTACTATATATATTTTGTTTTGAATATTTATTTTTTAATTTCATCTTTTTAAAATTAATTTTTATATTAACTTTGGTCTTTATTTTTATAATTGCTATTTGTTTTTTCCTTGTTATTTTTTATTGAAATTTTTTATCTATCAAATTTGGTCCTTGTTCTTTTGATTGTTACTTATTTTATTTGAAATAATTTATGAAGTGTTAATTATTATTATTTTAATTTTTTCATCTTTCAATTTTTATATTTTTTATTTGATCTCTATTATTTTGATTATTATTTATTTTATCTGAGATAATTTATAAAATTATATTGTTTTTCAATTTCATTCTCATTCAATTTTTTAATTTGTAAGATTTGTTCCTCATTATTTTAATAAACTTGAAAAAAATAAAACATTAATAAGTTATTCTCCAGCTCATTTTTCATAATATAAGCAAACACTATAAAGTGTTTTTCAATTTATTTTCCATTATACTATCAAATATCGAAAAATATTTTTTTAAAATTTATTTTTTTCAAAATTTATTTTTTATAAAAAAACTATTTTCCAGCAAACAAACAGTACTAAAATAACCAGTAGCTTCTGAAATTTCATATCTGGAAAAACATTCGTATCAACCAACTATGGCTTTAGGTAAGAGACTGTATCAGGCCCATTTCCAAGGAATAGGCCCACTCAAACTACTCCTGGCTCCTGGCCACTGAGGTCCGTAAAATGTAAGCCCATCATGCGAGTGGAAGTAGGGCCTTTCTGTTCCCGACGAAGACATTGGAGCATATCTTATCAAGGTGCCTTGTGATTTTTATAGAGAGTATTACAATTACTATTTTGTTTTTTTTTTTTAATGTCAAGTTCATCTGGTTTTACGCAACACTATGGGACGGTTCTCAGTGAATTCCTCCCAGAAAAGACAGATACAAAAGTAATTAAGCGTTTTGGTTAAATAAATAAAAAACAGACATAAAAAAATAAATTTGTTTTTAGAATAATTTTAAAGTGATTTTTTTATCCTTTGAAGTCTTGGATGGATTTTTATACAGTATTGATTTTCGATCCTTTGACTGGTGGCTATCCTGATGGCTGCTCCCAATCAAGCAATGATGAGTTGCTACTTGAATAAAGCAGACTTAGAAAGCATCTGGGAGACCCACTACTGGATAAAGGATAATAAATAAATAAATAAATAATTTTTTTATGAATTATTATCTTATGAATAAGAGAACTGCAGGGTGGAAGGATCGAAATCATGTTGATTTATAAGAACAATGTGACGATCAAATTCATAAAAACTCTTCCTAAATGAATGAAATATTGAACTAGTGTTAATGTTGGTGGCCGCTTGTTTTAGTTCTTGGTAGAGGAGAGTCTAGCTGGGAGTACGCTTGCCTTGAAGGAAAGAACTTGGTTAATTATTTGATACATGATAGCCGACCCTGTCAGATAGGGTCCATGAATTATAATTGAGTTGATATTTATTTATTTATATATATTTATTTATTTATTTATTTATATGATGCCTGTGGCTTTACAACTCACATGTCCAGTTCACAACAAAGAATTATAACTGAATTGTTATATATATGAAGCATGGAAATTGATGATGCCATGCTTTAATCTCTGCTCAACAAGTGCTGGTGGCTATAATTCATCTTCTTGTGACAGGCTTCTTGTTGCAGTACGAGGAGTCACCGAAATGCCCGGACATGTTTAGTGTGTTAGTGGCAATGTAGTAATTCTTGTGATTGTAATTTAAAAAAATATGTAAATTATAGTTTTTTCTTAGCTAAAGTTTTAAGAAAGAGTTTTTAG
>Ga0325414_1000930_pt1 | contig 26643 bp, 18 predicted proteins | sample PopdelMetagenome_8_FD_206183 | JGI IMG/M metagenome (GOLD analysis project Ga0325414, IMG submission 206183) | Populus deltoides microbial communities from Bellville, Georgia, United States - Leaf-PdKOR-R3 | ecosystem: Host-associated > Plants > Phyllosphere > Phylloplane/Leaf | place: USA... | reverse complement strand
CCCAGAATCACTTGACCTCCAGTATAGTAAATCGAGGACCACGTTCCAAGCATTGATTTTATCAGGGAATTCCTTGAACTCGAAGGGTTGGAAAAGGAACCTAAAACGAAACCCATAAAACTCACTCAAATCATTCCTTGACTGCTGCTATATTAATAAATCCCCATAGACAGTGGAAGAAATTTTTTTCATATTCCCAATTAGTAAGGGCTGGAATCCTTTTTTGTCACGGATAACAAGACTACTCTTGTCTCTTTAATAAATGAGATAAAAGTAGCTCGAGGAATTTGGTATGCAACCAAGAATAAGATGAGTTCTTGCAAATACTAAGTTTAATTTTAATTAAGAACATTTTGCTGTCCTTGTATTTCTAGGAGTAGAAATTTTGAATTTTGTCCCCGTAACCTTGCTGGACATTTAAAAAAAAAATTCAAAGTCTTTTTGATACTCCTTCCATCAAAAAAATATCGTCGTTATTTTTATTTTTTATTTGTTTCAAAATATTTTTTACTTTTAAAGAGTTGAAGTGTTAAATATTTGGGTTTTTTTTTTTATTATACCTCTAATTACTAATTTTTTTTAATCCTGGGAAATATTGAAAAGTAATATCAAAATAAATAACATGTTATTAGTTATATTTTTTTATTACTTAAAAATGTTAAATGGGATATTATCTCTAAGAGAGAGAGAGAGAGTATTTAAAAAAAAAAAAAAATTCTCAGAAGCATTCAGCCCAATTGGCAAACTTTTGTAGGTTCATACAGCCCAAATGCATTAGCCTATTATACCATTTCATTATATTTCAATACCTTTTATAACGCAGTAAACATAACCTTTCATTGTATTCCATCCCCACCTGACCTCCATCAATTTCGAGGGGACCCGCACCATATGTATAAGACTCCATTAATTTAGGCTTACGGACCTTTGCATTCTTGCATGCTATAAGCACAGGTATATGCATCCAAATGTATGTATTGTTTTGAACAGATGATTTTTTTTGAGTTATAAAATTTAAAATGTTTAGGAATAAGACTGATGTGTTGGATAATTGATTAATCTCTTGGTTTAAGTATTTGATTTATTTTTCTTAATTAAAGTATTTGGTGACTTGATATGAAAAGTTTAGAATGTTGGTAACTGATAGTAGGTGATGTCTAATAACTTAAGTGACCAATAGCTTGTACCCATATAAGGATATAAGGTCTTTTTTGATGAATGTGGGACTCTTCAATGATAAAGTTAGTCATAGAGAAAAAGTACAATATATATGCAACAGAGAATAAAGATATTATGAATTTTTAACTTGAATGATTCATGGTGTGTTTATAATCCATAAATTTTATCTTCTTGTGAAGAGAAAGGGTTAGAGTGTAATTTTATATTTGTGATATTTTGAGCTGTATACTACTCAAAATAATACATATTGGATCAATATAAAATACTAAAAAACTCGCGTGGGGTTCTAGAAAAAACTCTCACGAGTGTTGAACATGGGCTCATTGGAGGTGATAAATGAATCTAGACGCGCTGTCTTGACCCAAGTATATTGAACAAACCCAAGCCCAATTGATGTTCTTATTGGGTCTATCATGAAGGAATTTTTTGTGTTTATTTTGGAGAATTTTTTTAGTTCATTTTATTTAAATCCATGAGTTTTCACTCTACCCTTGCATTGCAAATCCAAGCTTGCTAGCTATAAGCATAGCAATTCATGTAAACATGTAAATTTTAGGATTAAGATACTATAATAAAATGGATTATAAATATTTTCGTCAAAATTGAAATGAAGACTGCAATAATGCTGCTGACCAGTAGTTAATTAGCTACATCAAAGAAGAAAACGAGGTGCTAGAGTACTCCCGGTGCATTCACAGCATGCAGTCTTTCTTCACCTAGAGGGTACACAATTCCATGAGGGCCATTGACTTCCAAAATACCATGAATTCAATCTTTATCTCTTGACATTCTCCACATGAAAGTTACATTTTAGAGTAGTATTAAAATCCCGGCAACCGTGATGGAGTGTGTGTATTATATATACTAGAAGTGCTGGTAGACTACAATCACGACTTTAAGCCCCCCATGATCAAGGGCAATCAGGTTCACTGACGTTTGTGCTGGTAGATATGATTCAGTGTGCTAGCTTCTCTATATATTTCTCCTTGTTGTTTCTTTTGTTCTTGAATAGAATTATAACGCCTCCGAAATCATTTTGTTAATTATTATGATAAAATCCATATGCAATCATTGCCATCTTATGAAAAAACATATATTACATGCTTTTTGCGAGGTACGTATATATATATGCTCAGCGACGATGCAACTTACAAATTAATATATATATATCATTGACATTAATTGCTGTATATATATATAATTATATATTATAAGTAATGATGTTTGAAAAAGAAATTATGAGATGGAGTACTGGTGGTCTGTGAGTACTTAAACACACGAAGCAATTACATATATATAATTAGTTTTTTTATTATTAGTATGAATTAATACTCGTTAAATACAAGCATCATGCTTTTGCCTGGCCCAAACGCATCAAGCTATATATCTAATATATATATGAATCCGACCTCTGTCAATCTCGTTTGGGCCAAGACTATATGCATAAAACTCTATTAAATATTTAAGCATCAGGATTCAAACGAAATATATAGAGCCATGGTGATTTTGACTCCACTCATGCATTGCAGAACAATGCCTGCCTGCCTGCTAGCTATAAGCATGGATTTAAATACGTGACTGTAGATTGGAGGATTGAAATGATATGGGAAAATCAAGAACGAATTAATATGCTCGTGAAAGATAGAAGGAAAACTGTAGCAATGCTGACTAGTAGCAAGCTACATAAAAGAAGAGAAGTGGTGCTGGACCGCTAGAGCTTCCAAAGAACCTGCCTTTTTTCCTCCTAGAGGCTGTAGAAGCCTGCCAAAATTCAACTCGATCTCCATCACATTCTTCACACAAAAAAAGTAGGTAGAAGTTTACTAGAGTTTAAAGTAAATATATATCCCTAATCTCACACGAGATTGAGTATTTTACTAGGAATTGAACTTTTTTGCTAACATGCAGGGGCTAACAAATTCAACCCATATGGGCATGTTTGGGATATGGTAATCACGACTTTAAGCTCTCCATGATCAAATGACAATCGAGTAGGTGATCTCTGTGTTGATTGCTTCGTTTGTTCTTATTTTCTTCTTAGATTGTAGTGCCTGCAAATTAATTAAATCATCCTGTCATAATACTATTAAATTCATATTCGATAATTCTTCCAATTATGTCTAATCAGATCATCGACGTTGATTTATTTATATCCTAGTATTCATGTTGGATTCCTCGATGCAGCATCTTAACTAAAACAAGCCCCAATTTAGGGATGATCTCTTTACTTATTTTTTCTGAGAATGAACAGTTACAGGCGATATCAAACCCTAGACTCAACCATTATCCTCCGTTAAAGTTTGAATGCACTAAGATGATATGGAAAATATATCCTGGGAATCACTAAAAAAGGAATTTTATCTCACTTAATATGTCAATTAATCTGAAAATATCATTTGCTACCAAATATATAGAAAACAAGACAGAAAAAAAAGTCCTTCGCTGTACCGTACATCCGTAACCCCTTTTTCAAGAGAAGAAATAGTTAAATATAAGAAGAATTTCATTTCGTTATCTCACAGTAACATAAAATCCATAATAAAAATAATTCATTGATCCTATACTCTTGTGAGTAAAAAACACTGAATTCCCAATATATTAAATAATTGCTCTTTCAGAAATAATAGGCTTCCCGTCATCAGGCCGCCAGCCTCAGAGAGCGGCTAGCTAATTAATTCATTATTAAGTATATTCAACGGTAAATACACTGTAACTGAGAGAGAGGACATCCAGTGCCCATTTGTCCCGATTTGCAGAGTCATAGGTAGGCGGCCGAAGTCTACAGATTTTAGACAATAAACTATTAAGGTGATATGTGAATAGAGTACACTACAGCATCAATTGAAACGGTCCATTTTTAGCATGATTTATATTAATTAGCTTGGAAAATACTTGACCCTGTAATTTATTCCATGCCCATCCTTGGTGTGCCACGTTTCCAAAGGAGACCACCATTACCTGCTTTTTTTTCCAGAAAAAGAATAAGAAAATTTTTTCAAGTAATGTGACATGACACGTCCCCTTTCATTGACCTAATCCTCTTTGCTTTAACTAATTTTCCACTAATTATAATTAGTTGGCCAAGATTAACACGTAGTGTCCTGAGATGCCATTGAACACCTCTGCGTGACACCATATTAATTGGCTGAGTAATGTAGAGTGTTTTTGGACCTTGCAATGTTTAAAAAAAAAAACCCAATATAAAAAATATAATATTTGATAAATAATACAATTTAAAATCATATATAATATTTATAATTCACGAAAACAATTATTCTTTTATATATATATATATATATATATATAACAGGGTCAGAAGGAAACACCGTAATAACACCATTAATACAGTTGAAAAGATATACATGACACGAAACCACCAGCAAGAAGGGAAAAAAATTAATAATGTACGGTTGCCTAAATTAATTTAACTTGGAGGAAGAGTGTAGAAATTTTAACGAAAGAGACAAGATAGTTGACTGATACTGTGGAAAGACCTTGGGATCAATCACATCAACCTCGGAGAAAGTCACCTAACCCCTATCATGAACTTCCTTGCGTCCATGTTAGCCACTCGTACGCTAGCCTTCGGTGTTTGTTCTTGCCGTTGGAGAAGAGATCATTTCTCCCCAGGTTTTTTTTTTATAATTTTATTTTTAGTATGTTGATTTTAAAAATAAATAAATACTATTTTAATAAATTTCTGAAGAAAAAAAAAACCATGCTTTATTGCTTACAGTAATGTTTATGATTAGAATTAACATCTCTCCCACCCTAATAATTAATTACTCACCGGCCCGTGTTAACTTTTCCTACCAACCAGCCTCTTGCTAGCTTGCGCCAGTGTGCTCAACTTACCGCTCCTTTTACATGTTCTTGCCATCTTTCTTTCTTTTCGAGAGATATCACGCATTTTATAATTTTTCTTCTTTTTTTCCAGTCTCTATGCGGCGAGATAAGGTGTTTGAGCATGCAGATAGACCTTTGGGCTTCGTTTGGTAGCGCGGATGTCCACGCTGTCAAAGAGGCACTGGGATTGTTTGCACTGCAGCTAGCATGCTGCTCTCAACTTCCTCGTAGACTTTACTCTCCGATAAATCATCAACTCTTTTGATATTGATTCATGATGTGGAAGAAAAATGGCACGATGAGGTTGAAAACTTGAGCTGGATTTTTGTGGTGGAGCAGCGAAAGAGAAAAGTCGCCCTGCGATTGACTTCTATATATAACAAGGTGTTCGACGCCGTCTAGACTATCATGGTCGAGCTTCCTTACGCTTGCATGAGCAGGGAAAAGAAAGAAATTCACCTCGCCTTGACAATATATATCAGTATAAACACCACTGAATCTGCATATTTCTTCTTCTTCTTCTTCCCCTCGCAGATCTAATAAATTTGGATCACGTGAATTTGTTGGTTCCCCGAACACAAGACAGTAGAAGGCTTTCGGCGGTGCAATTTCGAATATCATTATCAATATAAAGTAAAGCACTGATCAGTACTCGCTGGATAAACTTCTCACCCAACACATGCATATATGCACTCATGGTTTTTACTAAATTAATCATACCATTGAAGATTTATTAAGATGCTTTACTGAAGAAACGAGCTAGCATATACTGAATCATCAAGTATATAAAATTATGATTTATATATACCATAGAAATCTCAAAAAAATAAAATAAAATAAAAAGGCATTGAGGGCATTAGAATGCTATCCTGAAAGAGGTGGGGGGTTGAGGACAGGGGGAGAGTGAAGGAGACAAAGGTATGGGGCCTACTGTCGCAACCGAGCACATGATCTTACGTCGGACGGCTTCCAACTACCACCCAAAAATAGAGGAGTTGGTAATGTGTGCGATGCGGACGTTTCTCACCTCTGTTGCATTATCCCCCCTAATCTTTCTACTATTTACATCCTTGCCACTCTTTCATCACAAACCTACTTTTTTTTAAGTGTCCTTTATAGTTGATCTTTTTTAACCATTAATAAAAATGATCCCACCTTGTCAGTTCTTGTACGTATTTCACATTCTCTTTGTTTATTTATTTATTTATATATAAATCAAAATCTTACAAGGGAAGATCTCGATGTAGTTTAGTTGATATTTTTAAATTTTATTTTCTTGAGATCATGATATTTTTAAATCAGATGGTAAAATACAAAGTTCCCGTGAATTCTTTAACACTATCATGCATGAAAAGGATGATCTTGATAGAATTAGAGATAAAGACGTGGTTTCGGTGCATAAAAAATTATTCTAGAAATACCCAGAATATAAATATATAAAACTATATATGGAAGGATATTGTGAATATAAAGGGATTGTAGAGTTCATGTTTTGCCTAGTAGAGTAAGTAAATTGTTACCTACAAAGAAATATAATAAATCGGAAGTCGAATAATTATAAAATTCTGATGTAGAATTGTGGAGGATTATCTTGCCATGCTTAGATACCGATTGATTTCATCGCTGAATCTCTTGTTAATCTCAACATTCTCCACACGAAATTGCTTGGTTTATATACCCTTGATCATCATGTGATGCGAAGATCTATCTATATATATATATATATATGTTTTCCATACGAAATTAATGGTGAAGGCGATATTGTATGATAATTGAGCATTTGAGGGTCGTCGTTTTGGAAAGGAAGGCAAGGATCCAGAAGAAAACTTGGAGGGGCCCTCGGACAAGGTTGTGCATGTGATGTTGGTAGAAGTTGAACTATTTAGCAGTGAAGGGAGGGCAATTATTACACCATTGATGGTGAAAGAAGCAATGAGTTAGTAATAATAATAATAAGAAGAAGAAACTTGAGCCTTGTTGTTTAATTTTTCTTCCTAGAGTAAGAGAGGGAGAAGCCATGGATCGAGGGCTAATAAAATATCTCATGGAAGCTTCTATTGCCTCTACCTAACACCTTTGAAAATGAAAATAACAGGTTAATAGTTGAAAAGTGGCTACCTTTTCTACATGGGAATGGCCATTTTCTTTCCCTCCTTGCTCTCATTTCTTCGGGCAAGGATCTTGTTTCAAGGCAGCTACCACCACCAAATGGGTCCTCGTCTTCGTCCTAGAACTAGATTAATTTCCTTCATTTTCAGAGCTTGAGAATTTAGTGTTCATAGATCCCTTTCTTGCTTGATGTTAATTTCTTTCCAGCAATATCTTTCTATTTTTTTCCAACCACTTCTGTGCCTGGTACTGGATTAATTACTAATTAAAATTGTTAGTTTATTGTTTGCTTCATAATCCAATTACTATATATTGTTTTTAATGACAGAACCTCTTGTTTTTGTGTTTATAATTGTATATTTTAAAAATATATTTTGCTTGAAAAAAAAATCAAATTATGTATTTTTATTATAAAGAATATATATATATAATGCATTTATTTCGAGAAAAGTAATTCATAAACATACAAAGGACACAGAAATAAATAAAAATAATCATATATGTTTTGTATAAAACCGGTCTATTATTTTATTAATTATCATAATTATAAAATCGTAGTGGAATTGTAAGAGTTCTCCAGGGTTTAGTTTAGCTTTTACCTGGTAATTAAAGTTTCAAGAGTTTACTTCTTGACTACAATTCTATCGTAGGTTAGTAATATATAGTAAATAAATCAAGGCATATGAAGTCTCAAGCAAAATAAACTTAATCAACCCCCCAAGTTCTTGCCCTAGTTCGATAAATGGGATTGAATTCTCAAGAAAATAGTCATAATTCTTTAACTTGATTGACAATTACGGTATAAATTATTTAATTAAACCACTAATGTATATAAACAACCCTTAATTAATAAATCCATGTAAAGACATTATTTCACGTTATCACCGCACGGTTTTTTCTTACTAGATTTAATTAATGTTTTAAACTAGAACAAAACATTAAGATTTTGACTCGTAATACAGGTGAATTCGCTCTTTAAACTATGAATTCATAATCTTTCACGAAATCAAAACGATAAACGAAAGATTCACTCTTTAATTTATATATATATATTGTATTTATAATGTTAAAATCCATCTAAAATAAATTGTGGTGGTTGAAATTGAACGTAAGCCAATCCAAAATATAAACATTGCTGGTTAGGATTTGATCTGAATTCAACCCTGCGATGCAATTAATTAGATAGTTTTAAAACCCAACTAAAACTCGATTGTTATCAGGTTATAGCTCGAAAATGTTAGCCCTAGTTAATTAAAAAGCTACATCTTACTATAACATATTCAACAAGTTTTGTTATTAGGTTTTAATCTAAATACAGGTTAACTCGAGTTTATATCGGATTATTTTTTTTTTTTTTTTCAATTCAAGCCGGTCTAAACGACAGGGTTTTATAACAGTGGTTGGATGTGTTATGGGGCTTAGATAATCAATATAAGGTTGGTAGAGAGTGGCACTGCAGACAGTTTTTAGTTTCTCCACATTTTTTATATACGCTTTTATTAGAATAGAAAAGATGGGTTACCCACCCTCCTCGTTTCTCCTCCTCTCACGGCTTATCCATTTTTTTCTACTACAGCAAATCAAACTTTTCCAAAAAAGACAATCCCAAAAAGATTCTAAAATCGACAGCAAGATAATTCACAAAAAATATTAAAAAAAAAAATAAAATTGCTGGCATGGTAAGATCCTTGTAGATGATCTAACATTTCTCAAGTTCTTGGCAAATGGATCGACATCTTGTTCGGCAATACTCACCCCTAAAACCACAAGAGAGAGGAGGGAACACATCTTGAATTCAAATCCTTTAGAGAAATATTTTAAAAGGGGATGATATTTTTGGAGAAATAGTAAGTATATTAATTAATTAACTGTTGCTTTATGTTTACCTTCTGGCAACAACAAAAACTGAAGAATCAAGCAAAGAGAACAAATCAAATCTCAAAGGGTGGAAAAGGCTCATCAATTATAATGATCACTAACCTGCACTAATAGTATATGTGCACTATCATGCACTAATCATGAATTCATACAAATTTGAGAGTAGGAAAAGAAATGGAGGAATTAATAAAGAGATTTTCAATTTAATAGGCAATCCCTTTCTCCTTTCTCTCCATTCTTTTTCAACTACAGCATCAACATTAATTAGCCCCAAATATCTTTATTTCATCTCTAAACTTCTATAATCCAAAACACCACTTTTCATCCCCAAGAAGTCATAACCAGTCTTTGTGCTAGTGCTGCCACTGCTCCCAACAGTGCTCACAATAACATTGCAGCTGCAATCCTTGCTGTTTTGTAGCCCCAAACTGCAAGCAAAACAAAGACTTCCACTTCCTCCAGTTTTGAATGGCTGGTGATGATCAGGCTGGTTTTGGGAAGGAAGGCTAATTCCAAGTTCGAGATTCAAGTCTGGACACCTTTCTTGAACTTGGGTTTTCTCTTCTTTGCATACGAAAGCAGTTGCGCTAATTATCTTCTCTTTATTTTCCTCTTTAATTATAGAACCCAGAGACTCTTCTTCAAGTACTGAAGTAGTAGTCGTGGTGAAAGATATTGTTGTTGTGGCTTCTTGTACTGCTGGTTCGTTGAGTGGCCTATGAGTTGCGGGATCTATGCCTCTGTTCAAAAGCTTCCTTCTTATATGTGTGTTCCAGTAATTCTTTATCTCATTATCTGTTCTCCCTGGTAATCTTCCAGCTATGAGTGACCATCTACGGCAAGGATAACAAATATCATGAGCATTAAATAGTCAACTGTATACAAAAGGGTTAATCTTTTTCTATTGTTAGCTAGCTATGCTTACTTGTTTCCAAGGAGGCTATGGAGTTTGATAATGAGCTCATCTTCTGCTTCGGTGAAATTGCCACGTTTAAGGTCAGGTCTTAAATAGTTGATCCAACGAAGTCTGCAACTCTTGCCACATCTAAGAAGGCCAGCGGCTTTAGGAAGTGAGCGCCAGCAACCTTCACCGTGAGCTCTAATGTAAGCAACAAGGCGATCGTCTTCCTCCTTGGTCCACGCACCCTTGTTTGTATGGGCTTTTTCACAGCAAGGAGACCTTCCCATTTCAGTAGGATATTTTTGGTGGGTCTTTTTTTTTTTCCTTCTTTCTTCTTAGAAGGGTGTGCGGTGTTGTGGTAGGACTAGAGACGGAGGCCTCCTTTTTTCTTGTTGCTAGAACATCAAGGCCGGCCCTCGAGAAGTGATTTTATAGGCTTTTGACTCTTTTAGAGAGAAAGAGAGAGAAAGGGAAGGGGGTAGAAGTGACCCTAATTGCTTCTAGATGCGAGTTGGTGAGACGGGGTCGAGGGGGTGGCTGGTGGTATCTCTCTTGATGGTATTAGCATAAAAAAAAGGGACATTAAATATAGCTAACCTTCAGGTAGGTGTAAAGTAAGATTATATTAAATTGCAGGCAGGAGGACATGGTGTGTTCTCTGTCCCCTCCCTCTTTTTCTTTTTTATTTCATTTTTTCTTGTATTTAACTCTGGACAACTTTTGATTAATTGCTTTAGATGGCTCTCCAATCTTCCCTAGCTCACTAGACAACATGTACTAGAATTCATGCACGCCCTTATATTTATATCCCTATTGTTGTTGGAACTAACACCGATGAGGGTGGGTCTGTAGTGAGGTCCAGTTTCGTTCTTTCTTTCTTTTTATGCCCAATCACCATGCTTCCATGATTCTTAAATGGCCTTTATCCTACAACGAATCGGTTACATCTTTCTTTTTAGTTATTATCTTGACGCCTAAGGAAATCCATCTCTGTTCATATGTGAGTGAACCAATGGAGCTGGAATTTGATGATCTTGATCTGGACTGTTTCAGATGCTTAACGATGAGGTTTTATAAGACTTAAATCCCATTAAAAAAAAAACCCCACTGTTTAAATGAGTAGATATTAATCTTAGCTCATTGCAATGAGATCTGGGGTCTGTTTTAGGCTTAAATGAATCAAGTTAGGTTCATGGTTTTCAGCTGAGGATCTTGCTAATTAGTAAGTTAGTTGTGATGGGTAATGGAAAAGAAATGCTCAAGTGTGCAGATGGTAGTTAGCTGTGGCTCATTATTCTATTGGTATGCATGAGAGAGAGAGAGGGGGAGGGGGGGGTTTCTAGAAGAGTTGGAGGTTGGATTCAAGGGAAGATGACGAAAGAAAAGGGAAGAATAGGGAAAAAGATAATGAGCGTGGTTGTGGTTGTATGTGGGATTTGGTTCACCTTCCACTTTTTTTCCTTTTTCCTTTTTTTTTTTTCCAAACCTTGTGGTACAAGTTCAGGCAATAAGAAGGTTGATTCACCTTTTTGTTGTTATTATCTCTCCCCTCCGATTTGCGAATTATTTGCTACCCACCACCACACAGTCTCTCTCTCTCTCTCTCTATCTATCTATTTCCATATATATATATATATATATCTCATCATGAAATCCAAGTGGACGGGAAGGGTGAAGGATCATGGGTAGAAGTTGCTGTCAAATGGAGTGAGAGAGGGAAGGATGTCCACTTGTGTAAATTATGTGTGTATTTCACCTACTTTTTCACCGTCTCTGACCATCTCTCGACTGGTCCGACTCTGGGCTCACTTGGATGTTGAAACTTGTGTGATTTTATTCCCGCACAGACCTCCCCCTCTCCCCCTTCGTTTTTCACAGAACCCCACCTAAGCTTATCCACACAGCTTTCAAAAACTAACCACACAACAAAGACAAGTTGTTGCTACATTTAATAATGGCTATGCTCGAGAATTAAAGGGTGAAGGTAGTCATTGATATGCTCAACAAAAGAATTTACTCTTGCAACATCTACAATTAGATGCGTTTCTTTTCTTTTTTCTTTTTTACAATAACTAGTCTTGTTTGTTTCGGTTTTTTAGAAATCAATTTTTAATTTTTTTTGTGTTTATTTATCATTTGATTAATAAAAAATATTTTTGGGTTAAAGTAAAATTTAACTTGATTTTATTAGACGGAAAACATTTTTTAAATTATTAAAAATTCAAAAATATTTTATTATTTATTGATTATATAAAATTTGATCCTTAATATTTTGTTATGAATTTTTTTTTTAGTTTGATTTAATTTAAATTTTATATCAATTTTAACCCTATTATTTTGATTATTATTTATTTTTTTAATTAATTTTTTTATTTATCAAATTTGATTCTCATTCTATTAATTGATATTCATTTTATTTTAAATAATTTATGAAATTATAATTTTTTTTAATTTTATTATCTTTTGATTTCTTTATCTTTTAGATTTGATTTTTGTTATTTTTATTTTTATTTTTTAAAAAATATATTTTATAAAATTGAATTTTTTAAGTTATTTTTCATTTTATTTTTTATAACATAGTCAATTACTAAAAAAAAATATTTTCCTCAAATTATTTTATAACACTATAATATATATAAAAAAAATAACTTTTTTAAAATTTACTTTTCATAAAAGCTATTTCAAAAAATACTTTCCACCGTACAAATAAATCACATCTACATTAATCATTCATGTCTCTGTGTTGTTTCAGTACAAATCTCATCACCTCAATCAGTTAGGTTATTGTACACTGTTGGTTGGCACAAATGTCTCTTTCCCTACTGGTTCCCACTACTATTTGTGCACACAAACAAATAACTGCCCAAAAAGAGAGAGAGAGAGATAGAAGGAAAAAAATCAATCAAATTTGTGATTTGGTACAATCGGTTTTTTTAGGACTAAGCTTAGGATTGGCAACACTCAAGAATAAGTGGTGATAGCCAGCCAAGCAAGCACGTGAATGTCATGTGCTTAGGTACTGAGCAGGCTTGTGGCAGAGTCCTTAAAACTCTTAATTACCTCTTTGGCAGCCCTCCCCATGTGGGACTCCTTAACCTTAGCAGTTAGCACAAGGCAGCTTCCTATGACCCACAATTAGGATATAGCTCGAAACAACGCTTTCTCCAAACCAAATTAATGCACTTTTAATTTTTTGGATACATTATTGATGGAGAGAAGAACCAATCAGATCTTCTACATCCATCCTAACCAAATCCCACTTTTATTCTAAGGGCAATACTGTAAAGCACCACATAACGGGGAAAGGGTCTTTAAGTATTGAAGCAAACGCAGATTTAAGAGGAAAGGCACTGCGATGGAGTGCAAGAAGAGATCAACTGGTAGCAGCACCAGCTCCTCTCTCCCTACATCTCTGTTCAATGCCATGAGAAACTTTTTTTCTCGTGACTTTTTGTTGAATTTGAATCCACCATGAAAGAGTAGGAAACAAGCCCACTTCCATGTGTATATTCACAATCGATGCTCCAAAACAGTGAATATACTGTTTACTGTTTAGATAACCAAGTTTCGTCTCAGGCCGTAAGACGCCTCAAGCTACGCAATAAACTAGGGCCTTCGTTATCCAATCATGATAAACCTCAGATTCAAGGACTTGATTTGTTTCTTTCTGGATCTAAAGTGGGTTGTGGAGAGAGTGGAAAGACTTCTGCTGTTCATGAAAGCATTAAAATATGTCTCAGGATAGAAAACATGAACAACGACAGGTGAGGAATGCAAGACATCATAGCCATACACCCAGCTCTTCCAATCCATTGCTTATCGTTTGAAATGAACACTCAAATCAATATCATTGAAAAAGTTGGATTCACTATTAAAGATAAGAAAGAAAGCATCGAGAGTAGTGTGGGCACGCACCTAACCATGTGTACCAAAGTCTTCAATGCAAGAGACATCACCGGAATTTTGCATACCTGTTAATAAGATGTTACTTTCTGGCACAATAAGTTCGCAAATTGATCAAAGAAATTCATTTGTCATACGTGTTTTGATATTTGACTTTGCAATGAAAAGAGATTGCTTGTATTGAGTAAAAGTATGTGTTTTGGCTGTTATTGGATACAAATATTGAGTGTTCAGCTCGTGGGCTGTGAAAATTAAGCAAATGCCACTGACTTGTTCAAGAAAATTACAGTACATGAGAAGGTTAGCCAGCGTCTACTTCATTTTCTTGCGAACTTCGTAGAAATAGCTAAGGATCACAACAGCCGCAGCAACTGCAACTCCAGCTGCACTCTGTGCCAGTACAGTGGTATCCTTTACCTTGAACCCAGAAGACTCTTGAGTGAACCCCAGTTCTGAAAGCTTCTTATGCGAAGCCGCGTAGTCTCTAAAGAATGCTTCTTCGTCCTGAGAAACAATAAAAATTGAACAAAAAGAAATCACGTATCATATTATACCCCCAGAGTTAAGCAAGCACGTTGAAGTCACCCCACAGTCCATGAATCTAACTATGACACCAATCTGAATCTCGTGTATTATTTATTAATGATTCTAGTTCGAGGTGCAAATCAAGGTATAGATTTACACCTGCGATTCCCAATCCCAAGGGGGGCAAAGAACCATAAGGTTGCTAGTTGGTGAATAGAAGCTTGAAAAGGGCCAGAAAGCCCACTTTAGGGTAACATTAGATTAGGGTCCAAACTAACCCTGGACAATGTAATTCATTGGTGTTCAAAAAAACGACTTTCGAACCGTTACCCATCAATTAAAAAAGATCTATCGAAAGGAAAATAAAATGTATAAAACTAGGTTTCAAGATGGTCGAGCCAATAGTTTTATCCAGACCCAACCTGCATTGAAAAATCAAAGCAGGTTGAAAGGGGATCGGAAAAGTTTTGACGAGCCATTCATGCAACAAGTCATTTGGTAAAAATAAAAGCCCACATTACCTTAGCATACAGCTCAACATAAGGACGGAAAGCAGGGTCATCCAACAAAGCAGTGTCTGTTGGAAGTTTCAATAACCCGTCTGTCTCCCCTTTCAACATTTCCCTAGTACCGCCAGAGAGTGAAAGATTAATTAATTTCATAATCTCTACACAGATAAATGGTAGTATGCTGAGCTTGCTTTAAAACTTACACAAAGTACGAGTTATCAAACTTTAGAGGTTCCTGAGTCCAGGGCCCTTCAAAACCAGATCTGTCTGGATGTGCCCTTCCCTAAACAGAACAATATCCGCCAAAAGAATTACAGATTTGAGCATATGTGGCTTATCAGATCTACGTAGAACATCAGAAACAGTTCTACAGAATTACCAGAGTATGACCTCCAGAAAGTGCCACGATATCTTTATCAGACAGACCCATCCGATAAAAGATGTCCCTCAAATGTGGTGAACCTGCCATGGTTCACAAATGAAGAGTGAAAATACAAGTCCTTTCAAAGTGCCCTATTTAAACATATGAACTTTCAACAGGTATGCATAGCCAACCCACAGGCACTCTTCTAAGGATCAATGTGAGCAGATTCCAAAGAACAAACAAGAATCATTGATATGTAGCTGTCTAAAATGTGAAATGGTCCCCATGAAATTTCTCAGTTCTGCATCAATATTCATCTTCGATTAGCTTCCCCTAAGCTCAGTGGCGAAGCTAGAAGTATTTATTAAGGTGGGGAAATTGTTTTCATAGGTAAGAATTAAGAAAATTATGGGGGCAACTAATGTATTTTTATTTAAAATTATCATGAAAAATTGAAAGGTACAAGGATTAAAGTGGGAAGTATAAAACAATTAAAGGGGTTTCATAGTTAAGAATTAGGAAAATTATGTTGGGCGACTAATGTATTTTTATTTAAAATTATCATAACAAATTGAAAGTATAAGGACTAAAGTGATAATTATGACAAATTAAGGGGTGCAATTGCCCCCCTTCCCTAATGTATAGCTTCGCCCCTTCCTATGCTGAAAGTCTGAATAAACAGCCCATACGAAGATCAAACAACATCAATTTTTTAGTCATAGAACAGCTGCAAATTACAACTTACACACAAATTTCTTACACAGAAATCAGCACGAATCTATGCGCGTTGTGAGATGAAAGAACAGATCAGTATGACTGCTCTATCAGCAGAACCAACGCAAGTAAAGATCATCGCATGAATTGAGATACGAGAACCTGACACTCCTCCACGTTAAACCACCTACTAATGGTAGAACTCTATGGATTTAGGAGTAATTTTATGAGACAGAACATATGAAAGGTTCTGAAACCAACAAACAAGCAATTATAAGTGATTCACCTACAAATAATCTTGCCTGAAAATCTAGCATGTATCTTCATGTGCAATGCTTAGAGTAAACAAATGCATTGGGTCCCCAAAATGAACTTGCTTTGCATTTTGTGTGACGGTTCTGCCTCTTAGCCAAACACCATAACAATTTACAATCCTGGCTAACATTTCAACTCGTGTTCAACACAATACCCACATTAAGGAAAGAACTTTCAGGTCCGCATGGAACATAAGTTCTCAAAAATTGGAAAACTAGATTTTTGAAATAGAAATTCAATAGACTGAGAAGACGACTTGAAGACAGCTAAATTCAATGGATAATTATAGCCAGCGAAACTAGTCTGCTGCGCATCAGTCCTGTACAGCGCATACCCCCTTAACTATTAGTTCTCTTGATACTGTAAACATGCAATGGATAGCTTATTTACAGAATGACAAAGACACAACAAAACACATAAATTCACCTTCCCTTTGAATCAGGTTTAGCTAAGTTTATGACATTAGAAGAAAGCAAACAACGATTTGAGAATTTCCAGCCCCTGAATTAAATTAAAGAAGTTTCCACAATAATTAAAATACTGAAAATACCTAGCTTAGCATTTGGAAGTCGCCCTTCCTTGGGACAAATATTTGAATCCTAAGAGATCGGACATATAGTCAGCATTGTTATGAACTCATAATCACCTATATCGCCGAGAAATGCCACAATCACATACCCTTCTACCAGGAACAAAATCAATGGTTGGACCCCCAGTGACCTCCACTGCAACAACACCTGCAAGCTGAACATGAAAGTTGTTGACTATGAATCAAATTGCTCATTGTGTTCGGAAACCCAACAATTATAATCAGAATATTCAAATATTTCATATTCAAACCACCACTCATTGTATATCAACAACTACACTAATTTTGAACTGAATGTACCGACTGATGTAACAATCATGGAATTTAAGGTTTGATGGTGTGTTCATAGTTTGGCAAATATAGTTGGGTATCCTGCCAAGGATCAGAGCTGCAACCATGAATCCATGATAGTACATCTGACAGTGTGCACCTCCCAATATCCTTCAACAAATTCCTCCTATATAGGTAGGAAAAAATACTAGAAGAAAATCTCTCCAAATTCTTCCCTGCAAAACTTAGAAACCTATTCATCAATTAAAAGGACACCGTTGGTATCAATATTCGTGAGCGCTCGATACCAACATGGATGACAATGAGACAGGAACACTTTACTTGCATTAATAGAACTCGTCATTTCATTGCAATTAACGTAAAATTATTGAGAAGATTGACTAGACAGGTCAGGCAGACACATTTTAAAACTTCAAGCCTTGTGATTTAGTCGTGTCAGTGGTTGTAACGTCCTAAGAACTTGCATCTCTATCCACAAACTATATAGTTAGTTTTTCCATTCCCCAGGAAAATGAGCGTGCGTTCCTGGACACGTGTGCGTGTGTGATCCTTGGAATATTCCATGCATGTTCCACCTCTCCACTCACCCACACGAAAAATCGCTACCTCATTTACATTATAATCACAAGTTTTTCAATTACATATCCACATATGTTATTTTTTGACAAGAAAATCAAGATAAATGTTAATTATTAACTACCAAATCTGTGAAACAACATATTAAATAGGCATAAAAATGGAAAATACTATTATTAATTAAACAGTTATTTAATTATCTGCATCATTAATTATACAATTCATCAATTAATCAAAGAAAATCACCTGGTATAAATCCGCATAAGTAATCTTCGGATGTTTCGCCTTCACTCCCTCTAAAAAATTAAAAAATCATAATCATAATCAAATATTAAAAAAAAAAATCAACGAATCAAGTGAGTTAAATTTCAGTGGAACTAACTAACCGCAAAAATCGATAGCGATTTTCAAGCCACTATTAGAACCATGAGAGTACTCTTCTTCATTCCTTATCGAACCATTAGCTCCTCCTGTTTTCGAGTTCTTATCATACGTTCCTGCATCATGCCACCTTCAAAAAAACCATAACCGGAAAATAAAAAATCAATCGAAACAGTAAGATTCAAACAAAGACAATGAGTGGTTAGTTAGTTGGTTAGTTACGCTAAGCGAAGCATGAGAGGAGCGCAGTTTTTGTAAGCGATGAGAGCACGGAGATCGCGACGTGCTTTGTCGATCTCTTTCAGGTACTCTGTGTCAACGACCGGTAACGCCATCGAAACTCTCTCTCTCTCTATGACTCTAACAAACTTGAAGAAGGAAAGAGTGAAATTGAGAGGACTGGCCTATAAAATGAAATGAGAGCTTTAAATTTTGGATAAACTGGCAAGTTTGGATTTTGCGTGGGTGGGATCAGTGGTAATCTTGTTGAGATTGCTACGTGGCAGCGAGCTTGAGGGTCGATGTTTTATATGCTTTTTTTACTCTTTTTTTTTTTTTTTTCCAACTCGTGAAAGACCCTGTATTTGCTTCAAGACCAAATTTACGAAAGCCGGTCCAAAACCTGAGTTGTTAGGGTTGTTTCGATCAATTCTCAGGTCTGTGAGCTAACATGAATTTATTTTAAAATAATATTATTTTAAAATAAATTCATGTTAACTTATTGAAATAACTTCGATTTAGGTTTATATATATATATATATATATATATATATATATATTGAAAAAACAATTTTTTTAAAAAAAAAATTTAATAAAATTTTTTGAAAAAAAAATCTTTAATAAACTTAAAAATCTTATTTGAATTAATCAAGACAATTCAATATATTACTCGTGTTTAGCAAGTCAACTTTCAAATGCTTGGAGAAAATATATATATATATATATATATATATATTACCAAGTCAACTTTCAAATGGATTGTAAAAGATAAGTTTTCACTTGAAAAGTAAACTTGCAGAACATTGGCACGAACTTAGTTGCGACCCCTTCCCACCAGCCATCACTCCACCATGTATCAGGGCAGACCCAATTTCAGTAGCAGGTCCGTTTGTCCATTCAGAGGAGGGGATGGTCGAATTTGCCAAGTTTATGAGCAATAGTCAGTTTCAAAGAAGGGATTCTTTCCTCAAGATTGCCATGCTCATCTTCATCCTGCACACCTCGTATATTCATACTGGATTTTTATCTGTTTTCAAGACACCAGCAGCAGCGTGCACCTGAACTAGAAGCCTCGCAACCTCTGTCTCGGAACAATAGTTCAATCTTTTCAGCAACCTTAAATAGTGGGCTATTTAAGGTTGCTGAAAAGATTGAACTATTGTGAGAGTCCTCATGCTTGAGGAGAACCAATCTCTTGCTTGACAAATCATATCTTAAAATCGTTATAAAGGCGCCAAAGCCTAATGCCTACCAGAGTTTTCAACTCCTGAATAATCTGTCAGAAATTTGTCAAACACACTGCCACTCCTGGTCCCCTTGGCTCCCAGCTTTCTGTTCTCACTTGGACTTGGTTCTTCATCTAACGAAACAGTCCACAGGCTAGCCTGCCAGGTCCTGAAAAGACTCAGGAATTCAAACAGGAGAGAATAGATTGCTTAAAACAGCCGTGGAACCTACTAAAACCAAAGGGCTTTACTTTATTGCTTCTGTACTGCCTAAATCACAAATGTATTCTGATTGATAAAGCATCAGGAAAAGCAGCCAAACATTACTCATAATGTTCTCGAGTTAAGAGTGTGGCAGGACCATCAACACCCTCTGCACTAAAGACTTGTGAATAAGGTGTTATAAACACCTCTTTCGAGTGAGCTTTTCCCCGAGGAATACATCTCCATTGCTTCTGCAGCAGAATCCAAAACACAGTCGCGGGAAACCCGAACATTCTAGCACTGTAGTCTTCCAACCCTCACCTCTCTCTCTCCCCCTCATTTGCTGATCCATCAAGATCAGCACCTGGCTGCTGCTGAAGATGGTATAATTCACGGGACAATCCAAAAGCAGTTGAATAGAATTACTGTCACCGTCTCAAAAGGGAACAATAATGGACATGCTTTTGTTAACTGACAACACCATGATGGAAGGCTCTTAATGCACAACACAAGGGTGTCCTGAATTTGTATTTGTATTAAAAAGCGGGTAGCATTTGTGTTTCCTGTTACACCTGAGAAAAATAACTCGATTCAATACACCCAGATGCATCTTCAGGGATTATATTCACCTTCGAGTGTCTTCTCTCGACTCTTTCTTCATTTTCTGAAAAATCCTCTTATCATTTTCTTTAATATTTCATTAGACCCGATCAATCAGATATATTCTAAATGAGTCTAATGGCCTGGATATACCATGGAATTGCCAGCTTAGTTAACCGCCAAGCATACATTTGCCAAATAGCTTCTCTACCTACACAGCTACGACGATGATTTGTTTTGTGAATTTCATTTTTCATTCAACTGGATATACCATGCTGAAACAGAGAAGGCTACCTCATTCTTTATAGCACTGGATTTTGAATCCCATGTAAGCCCATGAATAGTTTCTTTAATTGCAATCAATGTACATAAGCAACACAAAGAATTTTGCTGAAACAATAAATGCTTTCCTTTCACACACATCCTATACTCGAAACAGAGCTTGAATTTCGAGGCTTGAGAACAAAGAAAAACAAAAGAGAGGACAATCGATAGGCTTATGAAGCTGGTCTCCACTGCAGCTCAATCTGAATCTTTCCATTCTTCGAATCGATAAGGTGATACCTCTCGTTGATTCTTCTGTTGCTAACAACATCTGAGAGATTGATCTCCACATAACCAAGTGATTCCTGGTTAAAGAACAAGCAAACAACATGAAATTCTTCAACCCTCTTCTGGATGCTAGACACTCTAAAAGCTAGCACTGATTAAAAACCAGAACAATAACATTCAGAGAATGATTTTTGAATTCCAATTCATAGCTGAACTGGATTGTCTGCTTAGTTAAGCTTTCATATTTTATTCAACCACAGGTGGTAATAGAGAAAGTGCCTCGGGAAAAACTTTCCAGAAAACATCCTTCCAACTTCACAAGCATGAGAATAAAGCACTATGACTTCCTTTTTTGTTTCCTTGGGATTATTTTCTCAAAAATGGTAGTGTATGATGATTAATCAAATTCTACAGAGCATTAAGTCGAAAGCATCAAGCCATGACAGAGTTTAAAATACCAACTGGATTTCTGTTTCCCCAAGTATCCGAGCCTTGTGACAACCTTATCTTTGGTGAGGACTTTTGTGTAGAGATGGTGCTACCCAAGCAAACCATCTTCACAAGCAAAATGACTATGATTACTTTAGTAGCATACGCTTCTCATACTTTATTATCTTTAAACGGGGTTAGTTAAAAAGAAACTATACAATCTGTACCTTTGGATGCAGCAGGCCAATCCTGGATGAGGTGCTAACAACTTCCACGTGCAGCTTCGCATTAACAGGGGGCTCCTCCAGTGTAAACTGGAATTCCTCCTCCCATCTAGGATCTCTGTTCTTCTTTACACGCTGTATGAAGAAAATATGAAACTTTTAATCCTAGGCCTGTAAATGTTAGCTTCAAATTAAATTGATTGATTATCTGCCTGCCACGGGTCCCGGGTTTTTGTTTCAGAACAGAATGGTGTCCCACCCATCACCAACAGTAGACATTTCTGAACATTAACTTGCATGAAGAAATGGACATTGCTGAGAGGAAAGAATGAATTCCATTGACAGGCAAGAAAACTATTCACTCCACATGACCACCAATGCCACTTGAAGTAAACAAAATATAAACTAGAAGCAAAGTTCTAGAAAAATAAGTTCAGCATGTTTCTCCCATGAATTTCAGAAAGAGCTCTTCAGATGAATCATGAGCAAATAAAAATGCAAAGAAGGCTAACAGACCAGGGTACACAGATACGCTATATTATAATGCAAGTTTACGTGTAAATTATATACCTTGGTCTTCATCTCCTCCCCTCTAAAAAGAAGTCGTACGTATGGATTAGTGTGATGCTTTCCTTCAACATCCTGAGCTTCATGAATCGTTACAACAAGCAGACCTCCACCAGCAGGGGTCCCTTCAGGAGCCTTCTGTTCCACCTCATCTTTAAAACTTTTGTTTAAATCGTCCTCTTTGAAGGGTTTATATGTCAATTCCACCATAAGCTGCCCTCGTGACTTTTCATTCTGAGGATCATTCAAGTCCATATTTTTAAGGAGGTCGAGAGTCATGACTTTTGGTTCCTCTGGTGTGAGATCTTTCAGTGGCACTACATTCATACCCATCCTGTCATGTTTGCCAACCTAAGGAAAGAGAATAGAGCAGCTTGAAATACAGAACAGAGAACAGAAAGCTTCTTAGAAGCAAATGGAGATTTTTTACCTGCTCCCAGTCATAAACACGAAGCTCCAAGGCCTGAGACTCTGGATCTTTAACAACCAAATTGAATTCCTCATTCCATTCAGGATTCAAGTTCTTGTGCTTCACAGTAGTCTTTTTGGCTGGAAGCTTATCTTCAGTCAGCTTTATTTTCACATAAGGGTCTGATGCTCCCATCAGATCTTTCTTCTTCAGCTTCATTGCCCTCAGAACCTTCACTTTGAGAATTCCCACAGGCCTCTTCATGGCACTGGATTTTTCATTCAAATTGGTAGGCCAAAACATGAGGGTAATTAGCATAAAAAGCTGTCATGGCTTGCAGCAAACTTTAAGTCATCATAACTAACTTATTTTCAGAATATGGCAAAAACTTACTTTGCAGGATCCAAGATGGGTACTTCCAGGGTTTTAGGCCATAGATACATGTTTGCAACCTGATCTTTAATAATCTCCTGCAGCAAAAACCAATTTACTACTACTAAAATCATGGACCATAAAAACATTAAACAGATAATATGTAACATCAAAACTCATTGCTTTCAAAATTTTAGCAACTAAAACTTTCAAATATTTACACCACTTTTCACGGAAACCACTCTTGGAAAAAATTGAGTTTTCCTCCTTAAACAAGCAGAGCAGATTTGTAGTAAAACAATGAAGCATCCACAAGAGGAACTCACAGGAGAGGAGAGGACAGACACTGAATTAGATCAATGTATTCTCATAATCAGAATTCAGTGAGGTACACAATAATCAAACATATTCAACAACTTAGGTGCTGGTAGTCTAGAACACTTTTGGCGAAGTAACAAGACAGGTTCAATACTCAAATAACCAGTGGCCCATCCAGCCCTGAAAATAATGTTCTGAATCAACAATGCTTTATGCCAACCAGGGCAATGTGAAAAAAGACGTAAAGGGAGTAGAACAAGATAGAAACATCTACTACTGTACCTGGACGACCCTGTAAAGGCCAGGTATTGACATTAGATCAGCCCCCAAGAGCTTGAGCCCAAAGTCAACATGTGGCTGCAAAATAAGACACAAGAGAGATGAAAATAATCACATTTAAACCCACTGATACGCATGTATTCTCTAAGTGGTGATATATGAATGAGAATAGACCCAAGCTTAAAGTTCTCTCACAAAAGACCATCCCTCAAAATTTAGTAAAGGAATCATATAACAAAACAAATATCAGTATAGGAATTTTACTCGGAAATTTATGGTCAGCCTTAAGATAAAACTGTGTCAAACTGCATTTGCATTAACTGGTCAATTCCCGTAATCTAACAGAAATGTGAAATCTTAAAAGAGCTGTAAGAACCAAGAATAATGGTGGGACATAGAAGTTCCTGTATAAGAATTCACAAATCATTTTTCCTAAGACAATTTTCTGTACTCAATAATTTGTACCTACCTATATCTTCTGGTTTCTATTCTGTATACAAGGATAAATGCTGGCCAAGTTAGTCCTAGAGGTCATATGTCACTGGTGAAACTTAAAAAGGGCACGGTAGTAAGTATCCATGAAAAATCAGATGCTAATGCCTAACACCAACCTTTCAAGTTTGACCAAGAGAGCAGAAAAAATAAACACCAACCTTCTCCATGAGAGACACATAGATGTTGGCAAAACAAGGAAAACTAGGAACCAAGGGCTTCAAAGTTATGCGTGGTGAAGCAAAAACTTGTAAATCAACCACCTGAAATTATCGAAAGAGTAAGAAAACAGAATTTCTTAAATCCAAGTCATCAACAGAACAATCTCCTTCTGAACAGGAATCCAATTACCTGAGCAGTTGCTTTCAACCCAAATGCTTTAACAGCAACAGTGACATTAGGATTTCCAGCCCATTTGATGCATGGTTCCATTATCAACTCCTTCTCATCAGTGACATAAACTTTCATTCCTGATGAGAACAATATTTGAAATTATAATAAGAAAGTCAAAGAAATTGAACAGAACCCCTCTCTAAATATTCTAAAGCCATTTCCAAAGCACAATTTCCTTCTCCCTTACAAAATTTTAAAGATTCATCACAAAATGACATGAGAATATACTTCTAGCTAATATGAAGTGTGGAAGCATATGAATGCATCTTCGGAATTTGAAGAGATTGTGAAATGAAAGTATATGAAGAAAAAAGATAACTGCACGTGACAAGTGCACAAAATTATGCAAGAGCAAAACGTTAACAACTGAATTCTCCTAGAACCTAGAAAACAATTTACAGTCTCAAACATCGACTGCCGAAATGTCCAAACCTATTAGACAGAAATCCCTCTGTCTATACAGTCTAGAGTCATTTTCAAAACACACTCTCTTTTCCCTTTGCATGATCTTAGAGATTCATCACAAAATGACACAACAAGATAACTTCCATTCTAACTCAACGCATAAAACCATATAAATGCATCTTCAAGATTTGTCCTATCAACTACAAAAACAGCTCCCTGCTGACCGTGAAAAGTTGGCGGTAGGGTTCCAAGTGTAAGAGTTTCAAACTCAACCGCATCAATTTTGTATTTCGGAATCTGCTCAGCAATTATCGGCGTCGCAATATTCTTCACAGTCTTACAAATGGCCTGCACAAAAACAGAACCAAGATAGTTAAAAAGACAATCAGCAAGCAACTAAAAAGAAAACAAGAACCAGCCATGGAAATCAAACCTTGTCGAGGTAAGGCCACATAAGTTGAATAAACCTGTTTAGCCAATCAATCTACAAACACAAAAACAACTTTACTAAAAAAACAAAATGCAGTTTGTTCTTGTAAATTAAATCCACAAATGCTATTCACTTACGCGATCATAGTCTGGATTTTTCACCCATAGCGGTATTTCTGGAAGAATCCGTTGCAAAGTTTCGGAGTCTTGCTCTGCCAATGGCCGAACCTCGGGATCCTTAAAAAAATCAAAATCTAAGCAAATGAATTTCAACAACCTCAATAAATGCAAAAAGATTAAGAGATAGTGAAAATTCGTTTTACCTTGACATCGGTGGGTTGGAAGTAGATAAAGAGGTAATAACCGATGGTGAGACCCGTGGAAACTCCAACACCAAATCCACAAAACCCTGATATTGTGCTAAGAAACCCCATTTTTTTTCTAAGTAAACAAACAGACCTTAAATATCTTCTTCACGAGAGTATTTTAAATCAGAGAATTTGCTAGGATAATTAAAAAACTTTCTATAAAGCATCTTCTCGATTTCTCAGATCAGACACTAATTACTATGCATAATAATGATTATCAATCAAATGACTGATCTGTCCTTGATTCGTTGCTATGAGAACCTCGGGAAAAAGATTTGAAGGTGAAGAATACAGCGGAAGTGACGGAGAGCGCAAGCATGATTACAGAAACAAGAGGGAAAAAACTAAGTTTCTTTAGTCCTTGTAGATCAAAACGTATTCAACCTGAACTCTTTTAGTTTGAACTTTCCTATTATTAATCCTATACTTTTCAAAACGTTCCCGTATGATTACTTACCAATAAACAGCTAATGGAAATTAATGAAGGGGTGGCTTTTTTAAATATTTTGAGTAGTTTCATTAAAAAAAATATTTATTTCTTGGCTAGTTTTAGCGATATTTATAATATTACTTAGTATTATCTATTAAATGAAGTGTTTTATTTTAAATAGTGCATTATTATACGTTAATCTCTCCATGGTTGTAATATAATCATGATTTTTTATAGCATATATGTCATTGTAATTTAGCATGATTTTAAAACATCCTTGGCATTACTGGCATTTTTTCAAGGTTCTTTTTTTTAATTTTTTAAGAAAAAATACAATATAATATTAAAGAAGTTTGAAGCGAAAATATATAGAAAAATATATGCAAGAAATAAAGAGATGGGAAATAATAAATAAATATAGTTTATTCTCAAGAATTAAAAGTATGGTTTATACTTTTTCTCAAAAAAAGGAAAAAGATTTATATATTAAATGAAAACGGAACGTGATGGGTGGCAGCGAGGAGTCGTGTTGATAGAGCCAAGCACGTTATTCTGTGTCTCGGATTCGAGGCACTTGGCAGTGCCTCATTACCCCAGCGGGCTCGGACACGTGGGTTGATCATGGATTAGATTTTGAGGATAAGACA
>Ga0325414_1000928_pt1 | contig 26659 bp, 15 predicted proteins | sample PopdelMetagenome_8_FD_206183 | JGI IMG/M metagenome (GOLD analysis project Ga0325414, IMG submission 206183) | Populus deltoides microbial communities from Bellville, Georgia, United States - Leaf-PdKOR-R3 | ecosystem: Host-associated > Plants > Phyllosphere > Phylloplane/Leaf | place: USA... | reverse complement strand
AGCCAAGTGAAGATGTTATATACAGAAGGAAAATTATGACCCCACAGGCAATAACCAATAGGAAACCAAGTCTTCATTCTTGCCTAAAGAAACCAAACCTCCGCTCGATATCTTGATGGAATGTTCACATGCAAGGAAAATTTTGATACTTTGAACCTTAACTCAGTAAACGAGATTTGACTTTCAGCTTATTAAATTGTGACCAAAACGTGTACTGGAACCCCCCACCCCCCAATATATCCAGTTCAGCACATTGCTAACGTAATATTTTTTAGTATTTTAATTTATATAAAAATTAATCTAATATGATTGGTTTTGATAATATTATAAGCAATCTAAATCACCTATAAAAATACAATTTTACTTTAAAAAAAATTCAAGATGATATCTTTTATTTTTTTAATATCGAGACAACAACATATTAGATTAATTAGTTGACCTGCTAAATTTGTTATTTAGATCATGAAACCATGATAATTTTATAAAAAGTAAATCAAAACAATTATGAAGTTCAATTCCTCAACAACCAAATGTTAAAAAATAAAATTAAAAAAAATATTAATTATAAAAAAATAAAAAAACAACTCAAGTCAACTCGAATTAATCTTTCAAATTTGTGACCTGGGGTCAAGACACCAAGATTACCCGAAAAAAATTAAAACAAATTTTAAAATTCAATTCCCGATCAAATCAATATTCAATAATAAATTTGATAAAAAAATATTTTAGCATGCAAATGTGTTTTCTAGAAATAAGAAAAATTCTCCATTTGAGAAAAATGATTATAGTCAGAATGAAAATTCTTATCTACTAATTTGTAAACAGATTTATTTATCTGTATTTTTGGAAAAAAAAAATATTAAACTCATTAGAAAAAGAGTCAAATAGCCAAAGGCGTCACGAATTACACAATAACTTTTTTTAAAACTGAAATTATATTAATTCTATGGAAGAGCTCGACTAATTTATGTAAGAAAAACTCTTGCACTAATTGGCAGGTATCACAAAAATGATCAAATATGTATTTAGCTATTTAATTTAGATGTCTTTTCAGGGGAAGAAAAAGATGTGGCAAGTTACATGTAAACTCTACAAGTCTCATGTTTGAATTTTTATTTTTAATTAACATAACTCCGATGAGTTTATATATATCTCAATTAATTTAATGAATTTAAAGATAATATTTGTCCTATTTTTCTCTGTCCAGATGGTGCTGTCATGCCTCTCCCTTGTGAAAATCTTTTTATTTTTTTATTTTTTTTAAATTTAGGTGAGGGTATTATGGAGATTGGACGAGGGTTAACTTAGGGATTTCACAGTAGATGCCTACGATATATGGAATTGGTAGGATAGCAATGACAACTATCTTAAAATGCAAGTTGCAAAAAACGGCAAAACTTGAATGGTCGGCTGTGGCCCAAGTTGACAGAAAGCGGTCAAAAATACAGCGGGGATCAATAGGATTGAAGAACACAGATTTCATATTCTCTGCACGCGTTGGTGGGTTCAACCTCCCCAGCTCCATTATTGTTATTGAGAAAATCTTCACGGATTTGGTGATTTTACTTTGCATCCTCACATAAAGTACTACTGGTGACTAAAATAGCGTTATGTATTATCTTCCATCCTTGCAAATCGGGTTAAATGGAATTTTGTGCTCATTATTTATATTGAATAGCTTCCTACAGGGCTCTTCAAATATCAAGAAGATGTTTCGACCTTGAATTATGTTGGAAAATTTTGTCTAAGAATATCGTTAATGGCCACATTTGATATCAAATTAAACAGAATCCACTCATTTTTTAAGTTAAATTTTATTGGAATTTAATCTCTAAAATAAATATTTAATATGAAACATTAACATGATTTAAATAAATTATGGTGAATGAGAAATTGATCTCGGATAACCCTTGATTGACATATTTCGATGAAACTCAAAACCCTCAATGAGAATTTTATCCCACGTAGCAAAGAAACAAAAAATTCTTAGGTGTTTGTTAAGTGAAAAGTTGAAAAGTTCAAATTAAATCCAAAGCGCACCAAAGTTTTTAAAGGGTAGAAGTTCTAAGCAAAGTGAGTTTTGGGCTTAAACACGGGCTTGCTGGCCCGACCCATGCTCGGGCTTGGGTTCTAGTTTATTATGAAATAATATTTTGGGTTACAAGAGATTATTTTTTATCAATTGAATTTTGGACTTGAGGCTTGATCCATGAAGAATTATTTCTTCATTCCCATTATTTTGTCTAGTCTAGCCCATGAATGTTAACACTTGAACACTCTCTTCTATAAGCATTTTTAGCAAACTTAAATAGTTTTTTTAGCTCAAAAATCATATTTATAGCAAAACATTTAGTTTTAATTATTAATTTATAGTGACTAATCTAACATTGATAATGGTAGGAATTAATTCTAATTATTATCACAATTAATTCTTTAACCTTTTACCATTCAAAATCTATTATAAATTGGAGGGGGGGGGGGTTAAGGGTTTCTTACAAGTTTTTCAAGATTACATTATAAATTGGGGAGGAGGGGGGGGGGGGTTTAAGGGTTTCTTACAAGTTTTTCAAGATTCCATTATAAATTGGGGAGGAGGGGGGGTTAAGGGTTTCTTACAAGTTTTTCAAGATTCTTACATATTCTTTCTCATCTCATTTTCAGTGTTTTTCTTTTCTTTTTATGTTATGGTTTTCCTTCCAAATCTAAAGCTTATATTCACTTTGTTGAGATATAAGTTGAGATATAATTAAATTCTTTACTTTAGTTTAAAGACCTTGTTTAGAAGGCATCTAAACTAAGGTGGTGATGTTGGAATCTTGATAGACATATTATAAACATTCTTTCCTACAAGTTTTTCAAGATTTTTACACACTCTTTCTCATCTTATTTTTAGTGTATTTCTTCTCTTTTTATGTTATGGTTTTCCTTCCAAATCTAGAGCTTAGGTTCACTTTGTTGAGATATAATTAAGTTCTTTACTTTAGTTTAAAGACCTTATTTGGGAGACATATAAACTAAGGTGGTGATGTTGGAATCTTGAGAGGCACATTACAAACATTCTTTGTACCAAGAGAGGAAATGATTCATCATTAACAATAACAAAAGCTTCATTATTTTAAAGTGCTTCAATAAATAAGTACACTTATTTGCTTTTATTTGAAACTTAGATATTTTATATTATTAGTATGCATGTTAGGACTTTATTTTGATATAAATTGCAAGTTTGGTATATGTTTAGTATGCATGGTAAAATCTTTATTTTTTTTATTCATAACATGTTTTTCTTGAGTTATGCTTTTACATGCTTATAGCTTTAAACATGTATAAACTCTAGTATTTTCTTGGATAACTCTTGTTTAATATGCTTTTATGATGATAAACTAAATAATCTATGTTAATTATTTTGATATATAAAATCTTAAGACTTTAGTTGCATGTTATTTGTTTAGTGAATATGTGTGTATTTTAGTGGTATGCTTCTTTGTTTAAACAAAAATTTATTAGCATGATGCATGTTAAAAAGATCTAAAACTATTTATTTTGTTTTATCTTACTTTGTTGAAAAAGTTCTTTGCATGCTTTAATACATGTTATCTTTTAAAAGATGTTTTTTTGTGTGTTTATATGTTTATACATGTTTTGCAAACTTGTTGGTATGATCATGCTATTTGTTTATCTTGCTTTTTTTTTTATGCATGTTAATATTTATATCCTTTTGAACTACAATAAACAAAAGTGTTTATTTTTTTTTTATCTTGCATAGTTTAAATATTTTTGTTTTTGAAGTTGCTTTATTACAAGTTTTTATTTTATATATTGCATGTTGGCCAAAATATTTATAAATAGTATTGATTATTATTTATTTATTTTTATAGATTTTATCATGTCTTAGACACATTCTACTCAAGATTTAGTTGTCCCAACCATTGTTGCTTTAACAAGTACTACTTTGATAGTGAAGATTCCACCAACACCTTCTATAATGTATGGTGAGAAACCTGAAAAAGTTCACTGGATTGAACTTTAAGAGGTGGCAATAAAATATGCTACTCCATTTGACCACTTTAAACTCGATAAAGTTTTTGACTGAGATAATACCACAATCATTAGAAAATGAATATGATCGTACTATTATGGTGGTTGTGGATGCATGAAATCATATTGATTTTGTGTGTAAAAACTACATCTTGAATGAATTAGACAATACACTATATGATGTGTATAGTTTAATCAAGAGTGAAAAAGTATTATGGAAAGCTATATATAAAAAATACAGGGTTGAAAATGTAGGTATGGAGAAATTCATAATCAAACAATTTCTAAATTTCAAGATGGTTGATTCAATGACCGTGATGAGCCAAGTTCAAGAGTTCAAACTCATTTTGCATGATATACATGTTGAAGGTATTTATATAAATGAGTCCTTCTAAATGGATGTAATCATTGAAAAATTATCACCATCATGAAAATACATCAAGAACTATCTTAAACATAAGCACAAAGAGATGATAATTGAAGACCGCATTTTAAGATTAAGAATAGAAGAAGACAATAAGTTATTCTAAAAAAGACCTACTCTTATAGTGCCTAAAAAACAAATGTTGTGGAACAAGTGGTAAAGTCCCACAACAAAAATTAAAAGAAGAAGCTTGTTATGAAAAAAAAAAATGAATCACAAAGAAGTTCAATGGCAAATGCTTTATCTGCATCAAGATTAGGCATCTAGTAAGAAATTGTAAAAATAAGGATCAGTAAGGAAACCCTAAGAAAAAGATTGCTCAAGTTAATGTCACCGAGGTTTATCAACTCACTAATGAAGTTTCTTTTAAGATATGTTTCCATGAAATGAAGCATGAAAAAATCTTTTACTTGAAAGAACAATTAAGGCTAACTCATGTAATCACCAATAATAAAAAGTTGAGAGATAAATATGAATCTAGATATCTAGTCTTCCAACACGGTCATGGACTCAGTTGTATTTAATAAATTTGTTTATTGGAACTAATATTTTATATTAATAAAATGATAACAAAAAATACTGATGTAACTATATTATTCGATAGTTTTACTCATATTTACCTAGTATTTTGGCTATGTTCTATATATAAAATACCTTAATATTCTTTGTTTTATGTTTTGAAGGCACTTTTGGATATAAGATTAAAAAAGAAGTAAATTGGAGATAATTGCTAGATTTGACATCCCATCGATGTTTTGTGCGGAGCTTGAGCTCTAGAGGTCGAAATGAAGTGATTTCAATGGAATTAGAAAGCTAACACACATACCTTTCTATAAATATATGGAAAGAAAAATAAAAAGAGAAAGAGCATGGAAATTGCAATCTTCAAAGACAAATCTTGTATTCTGCCAATGTTGACCTTCAGATATTCCTACTTGAATATCTTGAGTTAGAGAAGTCTATTTGATGCAAACTCAATTTTAAGAGATTTCTGACTAGAAGACATATCCTCCTACCAAAGTTTAGCAAAAAAAGAGCTCATATGAGAGAGATATGAGTTTTTTAAGATGACACATAAATTCTACCAGCAGACAGGTTTTGTGAAGAAACAAGTCTAATTTACTTTCTAAAGCATTAAAATCGACATCCAAGTCTTTATTTTGGAAATTTAGCTCCTTTTAATCCAAAGTCAAAGCTTGAAGATTTTATGCAAGGCTATTTCTTAGTTTTTAGAAAAATAGTTATTGCACTACTTAAATGTAAATTGTCTACTTAGAAAAATACCATTTTGCAGGAAAGAGGGATTAGAGTTTCCTATCAAATATAAAGAAAGAAGAAAGGAAGAGAAGGGCGGCCAAAAAGAAAAGAAAAACTCACCCTTTCCTCCTAGACCTAAAATCCTGAATTCATATTTTTTTATATTAGTTTTTCAATAGACAAGGCTAAGTTCTTTTTCTTGGTCGTAAGGATACAAAAACCTTCGGATTTCAAGAATAGTGAGATCCATTTTACATTTTCTTTTCAGTTTCTATGATGAGTATGAGTATATTTTTTTTCTATGTTTTTTTTTTCTATGATTGTTTAGTTTGATTGTAGAGCTGACTCTAATTTATAATTCTAACCAATCTACTGTTAAGTTTGCTATCAAAACCGAAGTTGTGATGTATGAACTTGTGAAGCATCTGAGTTTAATAACAGTGGCGGATATATGTTATTAATTTTAGAAAAAACATTCGATCAAATCAAACATAAACTGCAAATAGTTATGTTGTATAGTTCTTAAGGCTGCCATTAAATTAAATTACTAGTGCTGACACTGTAGTTGTTTAATGGTTATGATTAGTTACATTGTGAATAGTTTAACTAACTAATGTTAAGAAAAGATAAATATTTAGAATATAAATTAATGTTTTGTTTCCATGATCGGTTCTGATTTCCGTAGGTGGACGTCTACTTGAAACCAATGTTTGTTTTCTTGATAATTTTATGATTTATTTAATTTAGCTTGATTGTTTTGTTCTGTTATAGCCTAGATAACCTCAAATTCCCTCCAATTACATATTATGTAGCATAAAAATCTGAACTAAACCTTTCTCATGAGATCAACCCATTACTTGCTCTCTACTATTTTTTTATTTATTTATGTTAGGGTAATTAATTTATATTACTGCAACAAATACAAGTACAAGAAAGCAATGAACAAAATAAGTAACATTTAAATGATATTGCATAATTTATTTTAAATAATCTCAATTAAAATTGAATATCCGCTAGATCAGGCAACCACTTATACAATTAATTGATACATTTTATTTTTCAGGGGGAGTTTTTGATGGGCCCTTGGGGTTGGGTTCTTTGCAGCTGTGGTTTGTTGAATTATGATGGCTTCATGTTGTTGACTTAGTTCGGCATGTGAGAGGAGCAGCTGGATGTTTTTGTTGGTTTTCGGCTGCTTGTTTTTGGCTCTGCTGGCAGTAGATTGACTTGCCTGGCAGTACATTGGATTGGCTGGTTCAGTCCCTCATGTTTGTTATATGTGTGGCTACTTCTGGCCTTAGGAATGTTTGTTTTATGTTTCTTTTCAATGGGAGCATGTTCCCGTTTTTGTTTAGAGTACTGGTTACTCTCATCTCTGTATATACTTTTTCTGTTTGCTACTTTTGTGGCTTGGTTACCTTTAATCTTAATATATTCTTACATTTGATAAAAAAAAAAAAAATTGATACATTTTATTTAATTTACATTCAAATAAAAATGAAAGAAAAATAAAAAGCTAAAAAGGGCCAAGAGCTTGGGATAATATAGCCTAATACACTTTGCCCATTAATATAAAAGGCCATGCACTTAACCTGCAAGGCTAGGTCTGTGCACCTGCCTTTTCATTTTTATTTTATATCCGCAGCAGAATATGGATCAAATAGCAAGTTCGAGTTAAAGGAGCATAACCACACAAAGAAAATAAGAAAACATGTTCCTACAAAGAGAAGACTACATACAAACTATCTGAAGCATTTACACTAACAAGAACCAGTGAACAAAATAGCAAAGTGGACACAAGCAAGAAGACAATACAACTTGATCTTGTAATATCTTTCCCTATCTATTTTTTGGAATAAACTTCACCTTGAAGCCGAATTTGTTTATTGAACCTCTGAATAAACTCCTCAGCTCTTGTATTTATTTCTTCATTGGACATATTTGCATACCCATCTTTTTCTTCAATAGAGTCTGGTGGTTCATACTCTTCAGTTTCTATCCTACGTATAATGTTCTTGCTCTCATCGAACATCACCCGCTTAAAACTCTCTGACTTGCTACGTTGAAGAGTTTTTTCTACAACAACCTTCTTCTTGCGACGATAAGCTTCACCAAGTTTTAGGGTACTAGTTTCTAGCTTCTTTACTTGGGGATTAACGGCAGGAGCATTTTCATGTTCATCACTTTCATGAACAATTGGCAATTTTCCTTGGTGAGCAGCTCTTCTCTTTTCTCGACTATCTTTTTTAACCTCTTCTTCATCCAAGCGTACTGTCTTGATAATTTCCCGGTAGCATGAGGGAAATGACGGAACACTTCTTCGCCTCCTCATTATTACGTACTCTTCATGAACACCATGTTTATTAATACCTTTTGACGAAGAAGAGAATGAACCATAATCCAGGGCAATGATGAGGATTAGAGTGTTGGAAATGAAAAACCTAAATTTAGTGCTGTTAAAGAGCTTTCAAGGGGAGAGATTGAAAAGATAGAAAATAGAGATATAGACAAAAATAGAGAGAACGAAGGGAAAGAATGAAACTACCTTGGCTTTTTGTGGGTAGTCTCTAGATTTGAAGGCCTTGATTGAACCTAGAACTAAATTTGGTGGTGGTTTCTCCATTTTTGAAGGTAGAGAGGGGGTTGTGAGAGATTGTAGGATGGTTTATACAACGAAGACTTTCCTTTTCTTTATGATTTTGTGGTCGATGAAGCTCCAAATATTAGGGGATTATATAGGGACCAAATAACGTGACAAATAATTATTTTTGCAATTACATGTAATTATATATAGTTATCAAACTAGATGTCAAATTTGATTAAAATATCAAATCGAAAAAAAAAGATCTGAATCACTAAATCAATTCATGAATTATTGGGTTAGCCCATAATCAATGACCATATAAAAAAGAGAAAGAAAATATTAGTAGAAAGAAACAATATTATCATGTTCCACCAAATTGTATCACTAGGCATAATCATATTAAATAATAAAAATTCATGTTTTTTTATTCATTGTCTAAATATACCTTATTTACAAAAACTTTACATTTATCTATGCACAAAATTATTGCTTTTATGGGCATGCCTTTGAATTTATACCATTATTTTTAATTCATGAGAGATTTTTGTCTTTTAGAGACACTTTGTCATGGTAACGGGAGACAAATTGTCACTAGGATCTAAAGATGGCTTGTCATGGGGACTTGGAGATAAGTGGTTACGAGGGCCTAAAAATAGTTGGTCAAAAGGACCTAGAGATATAATGAAGATTTAATGGAGATTTTGCTATGGAAATTTCAAGGAGATGTTTCATGAATAGAGACATGGAGATATACTATTTTTTTTTTGAAATTTCAAAAGATGATGGAGATATAATTTATGAGATTTATCTTATTTAAGATAGTGCATTACAAGGATTGTTTCCTATTTGTTCATATTATATCTCCTCCTTCACAACTTCTTGAAGTTACCATTTGGAGATTAATATTTTTATCTCTTTTATGAGTGTATGACACTTTTTGATGCGTGTCTATTATCATAGTGAAAGAGATAATTTGTTAAGGGTTCTTGTGTTTGAACCATTTTTTATTGAAGGTGAATATTCCAGGAAGTCCTTTCCCTTTACAGCAGCCAACACCTCAGCACGTGTCATTGTGAGAGGTATGGTAATGAGCTCGAAGAATGTCAGACAATCATGGATGAACTTTTTAGTGCTTTTTTTGGATGGTCTCGTTGGAGATCAATGGCATGGTGGAGACTCTTCTTGTGTGTGGAAGCATGGGTAACCTTATAGGGTTCTTTGTGTTTAAACCACTTTGTATTGTAGGTAGGTACTGTAAGAAGTCTTTTCCCTGTATGGAAGCTAACACCTTAGCATGTGTCATTGTAAGAGTTATGGTTATGAGCTCAGGAAATGTCAAACGATCATGGATGTGCTCTTTGATGCTTATTTTCTATGCTCTCGTTTGAGATTACTGGCGTGGTGGAGACTCTTCTTATGTGTATAAGCGTAGGTGACCTTGTTTGGTCAAGTTATCTTTTTCCACCCTAATGTAACTTTTCATTGTGTGTTTGACGCTAAGGATATTTTTATTAGAGAATGTGTATAATCTTTCCCATAAGGAATAGTTGTAGATTCTATTGATCATGGCTTTAATGGCTATGGGTTCAAATAAATTCTCCACGTTTAACATTTTCTTGTTAATTCTCTAAAGATATGCCCTCGTGTTTTCATCATCTTATTGTGTGATGTCAAAGATCTATGTGGTGCTATTTTTTGCTAGAATGCTTGTGCTAAAACAAGAGATGAGCTTTATATAGAAATCATGAAGACCTAGGATGGAGCTAGGTTTAAGGTTATGATACCACACCGTAGCAGATCCTTGAAAAGTTATGAGGAAAAGCTTACACATGACATCACTTTTATTATCACTAGTTTTAGAATGCTTCTGATATTTTGTATGTTCTCCATTGGGCCTGTAAGGCCATGATAGTTGTACAAGTTGGCTTTAGTAGTGACACAATCCTTGGTGAGCTGAGTGTAACAATCTATGACAAAGTGAAGATTCTCCCATTTGGTGGGAATGGTGTGCAAGAGTTGGGATTGATACAGTCTCATGCACTTCGTGGCTAGCATTTTATGATAGGGAGCATGAGAATGAGAATACTAAGATTCAGAAGAAAATTAGTGGAGATAATTAAGTTTATAGCTTGGATTTGCTGGGTAGTGCTTGCTCATTTAGAGAGTTGGAGTATTGTGCCTACTTGAAATGTTGTTTTATCTAATTTCTCCCTAAAATTGGAGTTGTCTTTGTGCACCTAGTGGTGTGGGTTGACTTTTTTGTTAGTTGTACTAAAGAGAGCAAAAATGTTCCTGTATGGCTAGAACAAAGTTGATGAGTACTTGCACTTTTTAAGAGAGTTGTTGGATACCTAGAGGAATTGAAGTCCCTATAGGATGATCAGTTACTCTTCCATATATTGGAGCATTGTAAGCCATGTAATTTTTTTTATAGATGTTGAAAGCGAATGAACAAGCTGATGAAGTCGTAGAAGAACTTCACATAAAAATAGACTTTCCCAGGCTGAGTTCTGGGCCTGAGTCGTTCTTGTAAAAACAAGTCCCTTACGGAATTAAGGGCATTCTAATGCTTAAGTTAATATTTAAGTTTGATTGATCAAATGACAAGTATGTAAAAAATCAAGAGGATGAAAAACAATGTTTAGTTTTATATAGAGAAGCTCTGTGTGTTCTCTCTATGTTATTGAAATGAAAAAAAAAGTTCTCTCTCTCTCATCAAACCTGAGAATATATAGCATATATTGAAAAAAAATCTAGAATAGCTTACCATGAAATGTGATATTTTTCACTATGGTAGCTCGAGCTGAAGTCATAGCTAAAGTCAAGCTTGTACAACTCAACATAATGGCAGCTTAAACAAAAGAAAATTGAAATAGAAAATAAAAAAAATTAAAAGAAAGGAAAGGGAGAGAAAAGAAGAAGAGAGAAAGGGTGGTGAGCTTGTCGGGCTGTACATATCAGCCCAATAGTTACAGGGTAGCTCAGTCGAGTCAAGAATTAGCCGAGCTACATGGTAGCATGATCCATTGAGGCTACACATGATAGCCCAATTCAAGGTTGCGTAGCCTTGGTATGGGCTGCAAGTGCAACCTTTGTGTAGGTTGCAGACAACCTACATCTAGGTTGTCAACAACGTAGATTGAGGTTACATGTGTAGTCTTGGTGTGAGTTGTTTCTATAGTCCAAATTGAATATTTTTTTTGTATCATCAATACACAATTTTGATGGAGGAAGTAGCTTAATTGACTAGTCTCCTTTTTAAGGGATAGATGTTGACCTTTTTCAATTAAAAAAAAGGGCCAATTCGACATGTTTTTTTCTTTCTTCTAAGGGATTGATGTTGAGTTTTTACATATAATTAAAAAATTAATAATTAAATGGCAGATAAAGGTAAAAAAAATACTTAGATAGTTCATGGTTGTAGGAGAAAGTACATAGTAAATGTATCATTTCTTTTGAAAGGATATGGTAAGAGTAATATTGATCTTTTCTTAGGCATAATTAACCTTTTACCTAAATCTCTGGAACCCGTGTATTTTTAGGTCTCCTAGTTTTTTTTAATTACTAGGTGACGACTCTAATTTTCTAAAATTTTCCATACAGATTAAGTTCTTTGAGTTTTCTTTGGTCACTAAAAAGAAAAGCAAGACATATGATTTTTTATGTATTAACATACCTTTTTTCCCCCCTTAACAATGATCTTTTTACTCATAATGAACATTTATTAGTTTATCATGAAATCATTTTAGTTGTACCAAATGCCTTTTCATTTTATTTTTCAAAATGCCTGCAACACAAGCATATTACAAGTAAAATATACTAAACCAAAATTGTGTTCCCCTGCAACAATAGAAACAAATTCACTATTCACATCATAGTAGCGCTACCATGAATTGACAAAGTGTCCTATTGGTCTATGATGTTTCTGCTTACTTACATCTTGATACATTAATTTTTTTATTTTCTTTTTTGATCCTTAAACTTTGTTTTCATCACTTTTTAGTCCTTGAATTTTATGAGGGAAGAGAGAAAGTCACTAAAAAAATAGAAGGGGAGAGAAAATATTTGAACTATCACATTTTAGCCATAAAAATGGCCAAACCTAGTATCAATCTGTTTGTCCCAGAGATGAGAGTTTAATGATGTTGGTTTTTCTCATCAGCCATGTCTAAAAAAATAGATTGGGACCTATAAAAATTATTAAGATTCGATTTGATTTTTGATTTTTTGAGTGACTTTAGTGTTTGGGGTTTGAAATGAGGCAATTTAGGGTTTTAAGGTGTTTGAAATGTGTTTTCCACTTAAAATGGGTTAAAAATGTGTTTTGAGAGTAAAAAATATGGCATGATTTTTAGCAACATGAGTTTGTTGAAAATTACTAAAGTAGTTTACAAGTCATTTACTGCAATTGTTTTATATTTTTTTGGATGATGAGTTGTCTACTATCACTTTTTTTACATTGAGAAAACAACACATCATTCAAAAAATATTAAGGGTACATACACACACACGATTCTTGGCAAGACCTAAATGCATCGAGTCCATGCCCAGTCGCATTTGCCTTTTCTCTTTTTGAGGTCAGGAGTGTAGAGCCTAGCCTTTTAGGCTCATATTATTTTTTAATTTAAAATAAATCTTTCTTTAAAATAATAATTACAATGCAATTTAAGAAATTATCTGATAGTTTCTTACTTATTTTTAAATAAGATTTTATATTTTATGCTTATATTTGCAATCACTTTTTTAACAATTACATATGAGCTTAATATTCAATAAATTGTAAGAAATTGCATATTAATATTCCATAGGAATTAAACTTTTGATTGTTAATTTTTATATGGTTTTCATGAGTTAATTATTCTTTGATTCTTTTTTTTTTATATATAAACCCAAAAAAATTATCAAGACATTGTTTTTTTTTTTTTGAAACTTGGGTTTTACATTATGATTAGTTTTTTTCTTATAAAACATGATATGAATTAAACACACATGTTTTCATGAAAAAACAAATTGATATGAAAATGAGAGTTGTTGTTACCTATTTTTAGAAAAAAAAGAAGAAAACAAATCAAAAAAATTATCGGAAGAAAACAAAAAAATATATATATAGTAGTGAGAAGAGGACACAGGGGCGCCTAGAAAATAGCCAAAGATTGGTTGAGAAAATTCAAAAATACAAAGGTTAAAATTTGACAGTATATATTTGACTAATGAAGGCGTTATTGACAAATAAAAATCAATTTTAGAAAGAAAAGTCTCAAATCAGATGTTTAAGGATTCAATTAGATTTTGTTGAAAGATTAATTGAGTTTATGAAGGGTTTGATTGCAAGAAAAATTGATTTTTAAGTCAATTTAGGCTTTAATTGAAAGAAATTAAAGTTTAGAAGTCAAATTATAATTTTTAAGAGTTAATTTGGTCAAATCAGGGGCTTAATTGCATAAATATTGAAGTTTGATGAGTAATTAGAAACTTTATTGAAGAAATCCAAAACCAAGGATCAAGCTGAAAAAGAAGCGTAAATATAGGGGTTGAAATTGACCAAATCATAGGTCAAATTGAAGAAATTGAAAGTTTGTTGATCAATTGAGGGTCAAAATGCATAAATTCAAAACTAAGGACCAAAGTGAAAAAAGATAGCCAACTTCAGGGCTGACATTTGAATTTTACATGGATGCAATTGAATTGATTCTTAAAATCAAAATCTCAATTGAGGACTTAATTGAACAATTTAAAAATTGAGGACCGATTTGGAAATTGATACTTTTTGATGCCTTTTTTTTTTAGTGAAACAACACATTTTGTACAAAACAACATCGTTTCACTCATTGTTCATTGAAAAAAAAAAAAGCAAAATGATGTTGTTTTGACGGCATTGTACACCATCTTCTTCCATTGGTCGCGCAAAGGCAGGGGAAGAAGGTTTTTCTTCCCCTATTTTGCAACGCCTATCTCTCTCTCTCTCTCTCTCTCTCTCTCTCTGTCTATCTCTATCTCTATCTCCCCTTTATTTGTCAAAAAACTCCGACACAACCCACACCCCCTCATGGCCTACCACCATGATGAAAGGGGCAGAGGAGACAAACCCTGTGGGTGGCTCTGGGGCAGCTGCACAGAGACCACCCCAGCCACTCTACCCCTTCGCCATGACTGGACAGGGGTAGGATAGCTCTTTCTCTCCTTGCCCCTTATAAATACTCCCTCACCAGGGGATGGAGTGGGGGGCGAGAAGACAAAAAAGGAAACGAGAGAAAATAAAAAAAAGAGATAGAAACGAGATAAGAGAAAAAAATAGAAACAAAAGAGAAAAGCAGAGAGGGATGGAGAGACGGAAAAAAAAAGGGAAAAACAAGGGACAAAAAAAAAGAAACAAGAGAGGAGGAAGAGCATAAACAAAAAACAAAGAAACATAAAAGAAAAAACAAGAAGAGAAAATATAGAGAAAAAACAGGAAAAAGAAAAGAGGAAGAACCACCACCATTTTTCTCCTTGCAGCTACTTGAAACCACTGTCATTCTACCACCAGCACCACTGCCAGGTTAGCCTTTCCTCTCCTCCTCCTACTTATTCTTCTTCTTCTTCTTTTTCTTCTTCTTCCTCATCTTCCTTCTCCACTATTTTCTAGGCCATATAGCTCCAGCTCAGACCAAAATGGATGGGCCGGGTTCGGCCCAGTCCTAAAAAAAAAATATATTGGGTTGACATTGGCCTAACCCCTGTCTTGGACTGCTACTGGCCCAATTCTTTTAGGCCAACCTCAGACCAATTTCTTCTGGGTTGATTTTGGCCCAGCCAGGATGGGCTTAGCCCAATAATTGGGCTAGACCCATCTTATTATTATTATTATTATTATTATTATTATTATTAAATATAAAAAACAAACAAAAACATTCCAAAAAAAATCGCCTTAAAAAATTTGTGATTTTCTCGTATAGTTTTCTATATTTTTTTTGCTTAATATTGGTTTGTATTTTTACATTGTAGGATACAAATCCAGTTATAAAATACCCGGTTTTCTCTTAAATGTTGCAAAAACGTATATATTGAAAAACAACAAAAAATATCTTGTTTTCATGCATACGAACAAGTCTCTCAAAGATTTAAAAATTATATCGTATTTTTATACAAAAAAAAATACGTATTAGCATACATTTTGAACTTTAATAAGCAGTTTATTAAAGCTATGAAAACTAGGCTCATATTTCAAAAATACTAAAAAAATTATTTTGTTTTCTTTTAGTATCTAGGTTACGAACTTATATGTAAATTGTATTCTTGATATTAAATATAAATATAATTCTTTTTTATTTTGACATTAGAATGGTTAGATTTTTTTTTCGATAAGATAAGGATCTTTTTACTGAGAAAGACTTTTCTTAAATCTTAGACATACCAACAATTAGAAAAACTTAGCAATACCTTAGTTATATCAGATAATTAAACAATGTAGTTCATCTTAAGTAAGGCATATAAGGGGTGGTAATATCTTTTCTCTACGCAACCAGTCTTCGTGTTTAATCTTTGAGATTAGTTAGCGTTTCTAGTGACCAAATACTAGGTGATGACTTTTATTCTCTCTTTCCACTAATAAAGGACAAGATTTTCTTGTCCTGTCCATTCCCACATCATATACCATTTGGATTATACCAGGAGGACGTTTGCTGCGATATCGCACACGTGCGACAAGTGTTTTTCCCTATAAATTATAGAGAATCTTGTGAATATTGATTTGAATTATCTTGGATTTTTATGAAAAGAAACAATGTTGTTCATAAAAAAAAAGATATATTTATCAAGAAAAAAAAAGCATATACAAAGAATGAGCTATTTAACTTAAGAATGAATTTTTTTCATCAAGAGTTTAAATTTATCAAAATCCTACAAATATTTATTTTAATCACATTAAAATTAAATAAAAAATAATTTTAAAAATCATCATGCACCATCACATATAGGCATACAAGCTAACTATTTTAAATTTTGATTGGTTTGGAAGCTAGTATATCTTGTCTCTTTTTTTATGTGGTGTTGATAGTATCTATTAGTAGTTACAACCAATATGCTTAAAAAGTTTTTAAGTTATATGTACAATAAATAAAGGTTATTTTATTGAATTATATCAAAAAAATTTTTTTGTTTGTAAAAAAAAGAGCAACAAAGAATACTTATTAGCTAGCTTTTATTGAGAGTAAATCATTGTAAAAACTAAAATAGAAGGTGAATTCACTATTCACCTACTTACAAAACATTAAATACTGATTCACCTTTTTATAAAATACTATTCACTAAAACAATACTTTGATTATATTTTTTATATTTTTTTATTGGTTCAATTAGGAAGTTGACCTTTATGATTTATTTTAATTTCTATAAAGTTATTCTAATTTTATGACCCGAGCATCGAGTTTGCAAAGTTAAACAGGGTTGACTAGTGTTATTTTTTTATTAATTTTTTTTATTTTTATCTTTCAATATTGGATTGATATTGAAAATTGAACTTCATAATTTGTTTTGAGTTTCTTTCTAAAATTTTATTCTAGTCTTATGACCTAAGTCATGGTCCCGGGTTTCACAAGTTGATTCGGTTAACTTGGGTATTTTTTATTTTATTTTTTTCTTAATTGATTTTTTATAGATTTATTTTTCGACATTGAGTTGATATTAGGAATTGAGATTTATTTTTTTATTTTCTTTCTACGAGGTTATTATAGCCCATATCATTTTTTTAAATAACGTCTTGAAATTTTTTGAGTCAAACCTTATTTTTATATGTTATCTAAGTAATCTTTGGATCAGCTAAGTTGATCAAATTATATCAAGTCAACCCTGGTGAAATTTTATTTTTTTTTCTAAAAAAAAACACTTTACTAACATCTAAATATTTTTTTTGTATTCAAGTAAAATTTGATCCGACATATAACATTGCACAAACCAATTATCTATTTATACTACTATAGCATATGATGTAATATTCAACACATAGCCTGGCAGCCATAACAGTATTAAACAAAATGATGCTCTCTTACTTCAATGAAACTGGTTTTTTATGCAGAAATGAAATGTATAACTTCAAAAAGCAACCCACAATTCCACATTGTAGACATCCGTGACTCAATTTGTCCAACCTTGTTTGTCTTTATATATTTATTACATGTAAATTAAAAGAGAAGGGTGCAAATTAAAAGAGAAGGGGTTTTTTTTTTACTGTATTGCACCTTATAAATTACTATTTATTAGAATAGTGCTTTACTTTGTTTTTTTTTTTATCTTTCATTTTTTTCAATCAATTTTTTATCTTTTATTTAATTTTATTTTTTAATATTATATTTTTTTCTATTTAGTTATCACACTCTTATGATATAGATCCTAGATTTAATGAATTAACTTGGTTTTATAGTTTGGTGGATTGACTCATGTTGTCTTTTTTTAATTGATTTTTTTAATATCATCCTTCAGTATTAGGCTGGTTGGGTATTAAAATTCATAATTTGTTTCAATTTGCTTTTTATGAGGTTATCTCGATCTTATGACCTGGATTGCAAGTTTGACATGTTAACTCAGATCTTTTTTAGGTCCTTTTCTAATTGATTTTTTTTTCAATTTTATCATTCCATATTGGGTTGATTGAGAATTAGACTTTATAATTTATTTTGATTTGCTTTTATACGGTTATTATAGTCTCATAACCCGGGCCCCGAATTTGACATGTTAACCTAAGTTGTCCCAGGTGAATCCAATATATTGTTATTTTAATATTAAAAAAAGATATTATCTGAAAATTTTGTTTAGTCAAATATTGTTTTCACGGATTGTATGAGTTGATTTTGAACTAGTAAAGTTAACCGGGTTATATCGGATAAACTCTCATATGATTTAATTTTTTTTTGGAAAAAAAGCATTAACAACATTTGAATTTTACATTTAAGAAAAATTTAACTTGACCTGCAGTATAGCACATGTCAATCATCTAATTCTCTTACTATTCTTTAATATTTCTTTCTTTCTTTCAATACCCAGCCTATTAGTATTTGTTATTGTTTTTTTTTTCTTTTTTTAATATGAGACAACTTTAATTTAGTCCTGTAATTATACACTCATTTTCAATTGAGTTTTAAACCAATTTTTTTTTCAATTAGATCCCAAAAGTATTTCAAAACATTCTCAAAAGATTTTTTTGTCCATGATCATTGAATTTTTTGGAAGTTTCTTCAAATTGAGGACATTTTAATGAATGGACTTGCATATTAGACTAAAAACATTAACGTTCATAGACTTTTTATCCAAATGTTTTTCTGATTCAACTCTATTTTAGTGTATAAAACATTCAAATTAGATCTAAATTATTAAAATGTTGACAACAAGATATGGTTAAGAAATGTTGAAAATAATTTGGAATTATTGATATAATTTATGGATTTGAAACTAATTGAGGTTTTAGTTTTAAAACCCAACCCGAATTTGATCCTAAAATAATTAAGAGAAAATCCGAACTGGTTAATTCTCGAGTTTTGACTAGGTAATTTTTTCTTTTCTTTTTTAATTCAAATTTGTTTGGACCCTGAGTCAACTAGATCTAGAATTGATCTGCAAGGCTAGATTTTAAAACAATCTCTTAATCTTACCGAAGTATGATTGGGTGGCTGCATGAGAGGACACCCTCTCTTAACATTAGTTGCAATCTTTCCATTTTTGGAAAAATGTTGGCCAAGGTTTGTTATTTCAACTACCAGTTAACTTTTCTATCATTTATCTTTCTTGTTTTTTTTTTACTTTCCATTCTCAAGATAATTTCTTGTATTAATGTTTAGTTTAGTTTTATTGATATGAATATTATGATCATTCATAACCTAATTTTAGGTTTCTTTGAAATTTCTCATTTAAAAATAAATAATAATAATAAACTCCATATTAATCAAGCATGCACAATTATTTAGAACGACCGATGGATGGACAATTTAGAATCTTGTTGAAGAAACATTGGAAAATGATTTGAGAATGTGGTCAAGATAACAAATTGAAGGTTTAAGGACTAACAAGGACAAAATTGTAAAGTTTGGAAGTCAATTTGACCTAAATTGGAATAATTGATAAGTCTAGGGATTTAATTGAACTTTGGATTGGTTTAATTAATACAATCAGGGGTTTAGTTGAAGAAGTATCAGAAATCAATTTGGGTCAAAATTGCAAGGAATAAAATTTCAGGGACCGAAATGAATAGGCGTTGAGACTCTAAAAGGTTTAATTGACTTTATCAAGGGTAAATTTGAATGAATTAAAAGTTTAAATAATCAATTAAGGATTGAAATGAAGAAATTTAAAACCAATGACCAATTTTTAAGCAATGCAGAAATCCAATAGTCCAATTGCATAACTCTAGGGGTGAAATTAAAAACATTTCTCAATGATAAGGACAATTTTAGGATTGATTGTAAGGTTTCAAAATTTCAGGGGGCAAATTAAAAAATAGCTAATTTAACCTAAGAACCCGGATGACCTGTTGTTTAATAACTATTTATTTTTTTCCTTTAGAACTATGGAAAGCTGCATGAGAAGTCACCAAAACGGCTTTGGTTAGACCCAATCTTCCTACTAAATCGCACCAAATTTGACCCAAATTATAAACCAGATTGTCTATCACAAATCCCACTAGGTGGTTCAGTTTTCTTTGCCCCCACGATTATCATCTGATGTGAAGAAGATCCATCATCAATAGTCCAATAATGACAGGATTCTTGATGTTTTCTTCCCACCGAAACGCAGAACAAACTTAAGTTGTAGTTATCTTCATCCTAGGAGATAAGTGATGAATTTTGTGGGAAAGATTTCAGATTAACCCTATAAATGGAAAAGGAAGGCCAATGTTACATGTGGAGAGCGGAGGAAGAAGGAACTACCTGAGAATTTTGAAGTTTTTACCCGCATCCATTAACCTTCAGAAAACAAATACCTTTTTAAGTACCAAGAATCCTGACTAAGATCACACCCCACACTTTGGGCAAGTGACACTTCAATGATCAATAATTGATGAAATAGCCGTGAGAAAGCCAAAAGGCAAAAGAGCCCGATAAACTCAAATGATAGGGGGCAAGCCCAAATCAAAAGCAAAAGTGATAGTCTAAACAAAATGAGAATGCCCCACCAAAACAAAAAGGGTAAATCAAAGAAAAACAACAAAAGAAAAAAAAGATTGAAAGATACAATGAATCAAGCAAGTGATAATGATCCTAAGTCTTTAAAACCTTGAAACACTTTTTGAGTTTTATAAATCCATTTTCTTTAATAGTCATGAGCCATAGCTTACATTACGTGGCTTTAAAAGTTCTTTCTAAACAAGCAAGCAAGCAATTTGGACCAATAAATGACGTTTTAAAAATGCAAAAGATTATTTCATAGGAGTCATGATATTGTGAGCAAATTACTTGTTATTATTCATGCTGATAAAACGAGTACTCAGAAAAGGGATAATTTTTTCTCAAACAAAACCTAAAGCTTTTACTTAAGCCTCTTGCTTTAAAACTCACAAAAGTGGAAGGTCACCTCATCATGTACCTTCAAAAATTTCAATCTCTCCGACATAAGAACAAATCATACCTTTTTCTAAAAATTCCCAGGGAGTTGCAAGATTTGTTTTAAACTCACATCGAAATAATTTTTGTTTTCAAAATGCAAGATGTTCAAGATTTCAAAATTAATTCTAGATAAAGATTTATTCTCTAAAACTAAGCACAACTAAAAAAGAGAAGGGTTGCTCAAATCGATTACTTGTCTAAGTCACTAACAAAGCGCACTTAGAGGTAATGACCAGTACAAAGGGACAATGTTGTATTTAGAAGGAGATTTGATATCTTTAAGTTAACAGTAAAATAAAAAAAATATTTTTTGTAACAAGACAAGGGGGTATTTTTGTTTACAAAAGGTAGTTTGATCCTTTCAAGATAACTAGTGACACTAAATGTTGTTAGTAGAGAGACAATGGAGTAATGAATGATCCTCTCAAAATGATCATCGAGACAGAAATTTCGGTAAGTAGATGGGTCGTGATGGGTATCATAAAGATTTAGTTGTGTAAAATTGCAAATATTATGGAAAAAACTTATATAGGCCAACTCAAGTAGGCTAGAAGCTAAATCATTAGAAATAGCAGACCTCACCAATCAAGCAACAAAGAGATTGAAAAGAAATGAGGACTTATATTTCAAATCATGTAAAGATGCATATATGCCATCTAACTCAAATTGTTGAACAATACGTTTTTGCTGAAAATTCATAAGAAAAATCTTTGATAAGGTCTATCAAAAGGCATACCACTTCGAAATGGCTAAATTTGAAAATACTTCTAATTTTTTATTTTTATTTTTAAGAAATCTTTGTATTTTTTACTTAGATAGGTCACCCATGAGAATTAGACCAACCTGAAAAATCTTTATATTTTTTACAATTGGATAGGTCACTCATTACAATGTATTTCACAAACGGGTACGTCACCTGGGAAATGAGACCAAGGTTGAAATCACTTTCAAGTATTTTGCAAACAAGTAGGTCACCTGGAAAATAAGATCATTGTTATAATCAATTTCATATATTTCATAAATGAGCAGGTCATCTAGAACAATTAGATTATTTTTTTAAATATCTGAGTTTTTCACACCAACATGTAAGTCACCCGGAACATGTAGACCATTTCTGAAAATCTTTAAATTTTTCATTGATAAGGTAGGTTACCTCTCAAATGACTGCTTTTTTATTTTTTTTCTACGAGGTTATTTTAGCCCATGTTATTTTTCTAAAATGATATCTTGAAATTTTTTGAGTCAAACCTTATTTTTATATGTGTAATCTCTAAGTTGATCAAATTACATCAAGTCACCCCATGAAATTTTAAATTTTTTTTTACTAAAAAAAACTTTAACAACGTCTAAATACTTTTTATATTTAAATAAAATTTGATCCCACATAAAACATATCACAAACCAATTATGTATTTATACTACTACATAGAATATGTTGTAATATCCAACAGATAGCCTGGCAGCCATAATAGTATTATAAAAAATGATGCTCTCCACTTGACAGTCCACGCACAACTCTCTTACTTCCATGAAACTGATGTTTTTATGCAGAAATGAAATGTTTATCTTGAAAAAGCAACCCACAATTCCACATTGTAGTCATCCGTGACTCAATGTGTCCAACGTTGTTTGTCTTTATACATTTATTCTCTTACCATTCTTTAATATTTCTTTCTTTCTTTCAATACCCAGCCCATTAATATTTGTTATTGTTTTTTTAATCTGGGAGAACCTTAATTTAGTCCTATACTTATACACTCATTTTCAATTGAGTCTTAAGCCTATAGGTCTTTCAATTAGATCCCAAATGTATTTCAAATTATTCTCAATAGATATTTTTTGTCAATGATCATCGATTTTTTTCGAAATTTCTTTAAAGTGATGACATTTTAATGAATGGACATGCATATTAGACTGAAAACGTGAAACGTTAACGTTCATTTACTTTTTATCCAGATGTTTTTCAAATTCGACTCCATTTTAGTGTATAAAACATTCAAATTAGATATAAATTATAAAAAAGTTGACAAAAAGACATGGTTAAGAAATGTTGAAAATATTTGGGAATTATTGATATAATTTATGGATTTGAAACTAGTTAATGCTCGAGTTTTAATTGGATAGTTTTTTTTTTAATCAAAATAGATTCAAACTCCGAGTCAATTGGATTTAAAACCAATCTACCGGGCTAGGTTTTAAAACAATTATTTAATCTTACCAAAGTATTATTAGGTTGCTGCTTGAGAAACACCCTCTCTTAACATTAGCTGCAATCTTTTCATTTCCTGTTGGGAAAAGGTAGGCCAGGTTTGTTCTTTCAACTACCAGTTAACTTCTCTATCATTTCTCTTTCTTGTTTTTGTTTTTTTTTTTCACTTTCCAATCTCAAGATAATTTCTTGTATTAATGTTTAGTTTAGTTTTACTGATATGAATATCATGATCATCTCTATCTGATCATAATTCTGTCTATGACCTTTGCCATGTTATCTCTGTGTTTTTTTCGATGTGGGAAGTTACGAGAATCTTTTTTTTTCTTTTCTAATTGCCGCTGGATATGCAGTTCGATGTTCTGTTATGTGCATGCAGGTTACAAACTTGATCAAAAAACACTGTTGTTTGTAACCTCCATAATATGATAATAATCGCATGTTGCCTTGGATTCTGTGAAGCCATATGAACTTTCTGAAGGACTCCCTTTAATTGTATATAACCTATAATAAGGTTATGAGAAGTTGCAGAATCATGTTCTTTTGAATTCTTGGAGGATTCATCAATTTTGTATGCATCATAACTGGAAAGGCAGTCAAGGAAGAACCTGTATATGGTTGACTGTGACTTTTAGTTCTGAGAATTTGTGGTCTTTTGTTTCTGTGTTACTGCAATTAATTGAATAGAATATGGTCTCCTAGAGATTCTTTCTGCTGTTGTAGAATTGTCATTTTTCCTGTTTCCTCGTTAACTTTCTTCATGTGTGCCACTTTTGTTCTCTGATATTCATTTCGGGGTGGATTTACATGATTTTAGTATTTACAAATCATGTTCGTTGTGGCTTGACAAGGTGATATGTGTTAATTTGTTTTGATTCTCTGAATATGAGAAGACACTTTGAAATCAAATTGATTCTCATAGTCAAGTGTGAAATTTGATCAGATTATTTGGAGAAAGCGCAAGCAATCAGTTAGAAGAGATGGATCAGATAACAAATGTAATGGAGTATCAGGAAATTGCAAGGCAGAAACTGCCCAAGATGGTTTATGACTATTATGCATCAGGTGCAGAGGACCAGTGGACACTTAAGGAGAACCGGAACGCCTTCTCTCGCATTTTGTAAGCCATGTCTTCACAATTACAAATCAATCTGTCAGGATCTCTCTCGCATTTTGTTCTCTCTCTCTCTCTCTCTCTCTCTCTCTCTCTCTATATATATATATATATATATATATATTTCTTTCTAGACTTGAGGTTTATTGTTTGTTCTTCTCTCATTTCTCCACTTTTTCCTCTGAAAATAGATTTCGGCCACGCATTCTTATTGATGTTAGCAAGATTGACATGTCAACAACTGTCTTGGGCTTCAAGATTTCAATGCCTATCATGATTGCGCCAACAGCAATGCAGAAAATGGCTCACCCAGAAGGTATATGTCCTCTTTACATGGAGTTGGAAGACGTTTTTGCTACTGTAGATAATTCTCTCGATGGAAGTCGATTTCACTATTCAGTAGCTCTTCTGCCTTCTAGTGGTTTTGGGAGAAATCATAAAACTAATACAAATGAGAGGCCAGACTTTGATCCATTCACATGAATAGTCTTACCTTTTAGCCTCTAGAATAGCTTTGTTAATGTCATTTTCTCAGCTCTTACCCTTGCTATTCAAGAGAATAGTGCAACATTTCCTGTGCTCTTAGTATTCAACTGATCAATAAACAATTGGATGTCTTGTTGTGATTCCTTCAAAAACAAATTACTTCTTCGTCTCTTCTTATCCCCTGTCCTTTCTTCTTTCACTGGTTTTTCAACATGAATAGAAAAGAAGAAATAGTTTCTGATTGCAAAAGTATATATTCTTATGCAGGAGAGTATGCAACAGCTAGAGCAGCTTCAGCAGCTGACACAATCATGGTTTGATCCTTTATCTTTTGCAAATTTGCCTTTTCTGATCGTACTGGCTTTCATTAGAGAACCAATAAAAAGCCCGCTTTTCTTTGATTTTGTCAACATTCCGGCAATCAGTATTTATTTTTCTGTCACTGTCTATACTAGTTTATGCATGATTTTACTGTTTCAGACACTATCCTCATGGGCTACTTCTAGTGTTGAGGAGGTTGCTTCAACTGGGCCAGGCGTCCGATTTTTCCAACTCTATGTGAGTTTGAGATGGTTCCCCGCCCCCAACTTTTAGTTTCTTTGTTGATCTTCCTAGCATTGTCGTATCATTTACCCATTTGTTCCAACAGCGCTTTAGCTCACTCAAAATTTTATTCAACAATATTTTATGCAGTAACTCATGATTATTCACAGTTTAATAATGTTGCCAAGAAATCCTCAATTAAAATGAATATTATGATGTTCTCTGATATCAATATTATGCAGTAACTTCACAGAATGATATCAACCAAAATTTGTCTACTTTTTCCATAAGCTACTTGTTTTTCATATGAGTTTTCCTATGTATACCTATGACAAATCAGCAACCCATTTATTGCCTGTTCAGGTGCATAAAGACAGGAATGTGGTTGCCCAGCTCGTAAGAAGAGCTGAGAGGGCTGGTTTCAAGGCAATTGCCCTCACTGTGGATACTCCAAGACTTGGCCGTAGGGAAGCTGATATCAAAAACAGGTTAACTCAATTTAAGCGTAATAGAAAATAGAAAGAAACTTTCTTTTTTATGACTTTTTTTCCTGGTTAATGAAAAGTATGCCAATGAAAGGAGAAAATAAATTCAGTTTACTGTTTTGTAGAATGTATGTAATTTTCTTTAATGTTAACCCTTGCAGATTTACAATGCCACCATATTTGACTTTGAAGAACTTTGAGGGCTTAGACCTTGGCAAGATGGATAAGGTTTGTTACATGTAATACTGGCTAATTTCAGTCTACTAGTTACTTCCATTTGTTTTAATAATTTGTTCATTAATGTGATCGTTGAGCTGACCATGCAGACTGATGACTCTGGACTAGCATCGTATGTTGCTGAACAAATTGATCGGTCACTTAGCTGGAAGGTAAGTTCATGTATGGATTTTTACAGATTTCAGACTTGGACTGTAATATTGCAGAGATGATATACTTTAATAAAATATTATTGACCATTTCGACAGGACGTGAAGTGGCTTCAGACAATCACATCATTGCCGATTCTATTGAAGGGTGTACTCACTGCTGAGGATGGTAAGCAAACTAGTCCATCCTTTCCCCACCCACCAATACTAAACTGTAATGAATGATTTAATGAAAATATTCATCTTGCCTCTAACCCTATTTATGGGCCTCCAAACCTTCTTCCATCTTCTCTCTCCCATTTTATTTTTTTTTCATTGCAGCAAGGCTAGCCGTACAGAATGGGGCTGCAGGAATCATTGTCTCCAATCATGGAGCACGACAGCTTGATTACGTTCCTTCCACTATTATAGCCTTGGAAGAGGTACATGTGCTTTTAATGATCATGACATATTTCTGGTGCATTTTAGCAATCTCAAGAAAGTTTGCTGGCTTTTTAAGTTGCCAACCTGTAAATTTTCCTTTTCGTCAAGTTCAAGAAACTTTTGCCATGTGCATCTTGTTGATTT
>Ga0325414_1000926_pt1 | contig 26705 bp, 13 predicted proteins | sample PopdelMetagenome_8_FD_206183 | JGI IMG/M metagenome (GOLD analysis project Ga0325414, IMG submission 206183) | Populus deltoides microbial communities from Bellville, Georgia, United States - Leaf-PdKOR-R3 | ecosystem: Host-associated > Plants > Phyllosphere > Phylloplane/Leaf | place: USA... | reverse complement strand
CAGTTCAAATGTCTAGACAGTAACATTTCAAAGTGTAGACAGTAACAGTTCAAATGTCTAGACAGTAACAGTTCAAATGTCTAGACAGTAACAGTTCAAAGTCAGACAGTAACGGTTGGAAAAGTCAGACAGTAACGGTTAGAAAAGTCAGACAGTAACGGTTGGAAGAGTCAAACAGTAACGGTTCAAAGTCAGACAGTAACAGTTGGAAAGTGGACAGTAACAGTTCAAAGTGAGACAGTAACAGTAGACTTGCACGTGAATACTAAATAAAGGAATTGAGTCATACGAACACTTGCACATTGAGATACTAACTCTGAAAATATACATGATATATGTATGTATGCTATTATGAGGAAATGAACATGCATAAGAAAGTAACATATGAGTAATGGATGAATATGGATTATCTATAATATCGGCCTGAAGGAATGATAACTATGGTTGGATAAAGGATGACAACATTAATGGGTGTAATGAGAAAAACATAAGATATAAAGAAAGAAATGATTGAAAGGAAGATTTATGAGCTATTGATATGATTATTATAAAACATACCTTTGAATGAGGAAAATTTATGAGATGAGTCTGTGACTGCAGGAGGGACCATCGGTGTGGTGCAACAGCAACAACAGGGGAGCACAATTAGAGCTTCTACTGCAGGTAGGTGACTTTCACCTTCCTTTTAAATAATGTTGAATAATGAAAATACTTTATCATGAATATTACTGTATTGTGTTAATTCAGATACCAGACTGTCAAATGCTTAAATGTTAATAAATGAACGATTAGCTTCAGCTAAAGGCATCTGAAGAGATGACCTTGAACATTGAAATACCTTATCATGAACGTTGTCGTATTGTGTTAAGTCAGATATCGGATTGCCAAATGCTTAAATGTTGACAAATGATTGATTAGCTTCGGCTAATATCATCCGAATGGATGACCGGAATAAATGAATGATTAGCTTCGGCTAATGGCATCCGAAGGGATGACCGGGACAAACGAACGATTGATTAGTTTCGGCTAATGGCATCCGAATGGATGACGGGGATAAATGAATGATTAGCTTCGGCTAATGGCATCCGAAGGGATGACCGAGACAAACGATTGATTAGCTTCAGCTAATGGCATCCGAATGGATGACCAGGACAAACGATTGATTAGCTTCGGCGACAAACGATTGATTAGCTTCGGCTAATATCATCCGAATGGATGACCGGAATAAATGAACGATTAGCTTCGGCTAATGGCATCCAAAGGGATGACCAGGACAAACGGTTGATTAGTTTTGGCTGATGGAATTCGAAGGGGATGGCCGGGGTGAGTGAATAGTTAACCTCAACAAATGATGTCTTAAAAGAATGGCCAGATTTAAAATTATAGTTGATTGCAAGAATTGGTGTATATATATATACTTCAAATTATGTATACCAAGAACATGAAGGAACTACAAATGTCACGCTTCAAAAATGAGATAATGTTAATGCTTCGTTAAACTGCCAGACTATTTTCTTATTGTTGTTGTTGTTATTATTATTATTATTATTATTAAGTAATTGCATTCTTGTAAATGTTTTGTACTACAGTAGGGACGTCATACCAACAAGGTGCCTAGGAAACCCGATACATGGGAACCTACTTTTGCAAGGAATCATGTAGTTGCATTCTAAATCATGATGTATTTTATATGAATCAATGTACTGAATGTATAACTATTATTAGATCCTTTTAGATTAAATTCATGATGACTATTTGTAGGATAGAATACAAACTCATGACTATGCATGTATATTTTAAATGCGAACTTCTAATCATGCAAACATAATATTATAAATTTATGTAAGATTCACTTTTAAATGAAATGTTGATTGCTGTTGATGTATGGATTATATAATGATGATGTGAAGAGAACATGTTCGCCGATTACCGACACGATGTGTGTCAAGTACAAAAAAAAAAATTACTGTTGTTTTGGGCTTGTAAAAGCCGTGCTGTTACAGTAGTGGGGTGCCTATACACCTTTGGATTATTCCAAGCATCACAACACATATCTTTTAGAAAGTGAATTTGACATAATAACCAGTTATCCCCAAATACTCATCCCCAAAAGTTAAAATATTCTTCCTTCTCTTTTGAAAGTACAATAAAATAATTAAAATATCTTTTAAATAAAAAAAATAAAATTGAAGTTTAAAGGCACTTTTATCTTTTCCCACTAGTTTTTTTTTTTTTTTATAATGAAATTAATTCAAGAGAAATTTGATATTTTAATAAGTATAAAAAATAATTAAAAAATAAAAAGTGGTACGCGCCATCAAATGGAAGTAACTCATGCCTTTTAAGCACCGCTAGCGGTGCCTCCCATTGACCAAAAACCATCTTTTATCGTGTCATTAGATGTATCACCACGTCTTCTTCCTTATGAGACATTATATGTGGTCGGAAGTGTTGCAGTTTATCGCCAACAAATTCTTTTTCTTCTCCCCCACTTTCTTCTCCCCTCTCCTAACAAATCATGCTACCCATGCAAAATGTCAAAGTTGACCCCTAATCTTTTGAGATTTCAATTTTGGTCCCTATTCTTTTGATTTTTAATATTTATTCTTGGATTTTTTTTGTCAAATTTTGAGTTTTTTTTTCAATTATATCATTCAACCTCAATTTGTGATGTATTATTTTTTTTTCAATGTGGTGTTCATTCTTTTTATTTTTCTCCTTTTGGATTCTTTTGTTAAATTGATTCCTCTTTTTAATTTCACTTTTTATTTCAATTTTAATTCTCATTATTTTTTTTATTTTTTTCCTTTTGTTAATTTGATTTTTTCTTTTCAATTTCACCCTTCCATAAAAAATCAAAATTATTTTTTATTTCTATTTTGATCCCCATTCTTTTAATTCTTTTTTTTGTTTTAGATCCTTTTGTATAATTGATTTTTTTTTCAATCTCATTCTTCAATATTTGATTGGTTATGAATTGGGCTTTTTTGTTTTTCTAGATGGAGTGTTTCTCGTCTAATGAACCAGGTTGAAGGTTTGAAAAGTTGACGGAGATTGATATTTTTTTACGTATTTTCATTTTAGCTTTTCATTATTCGACAATGGTTTTTTAAGAAAAATAGGCTTTGAGATTTTTTTTTATTTTTTTTTTAGTTTTTAAGGTATATACACACTCTTTTCCTTATTAATGTCATACTAGCAGGAACGTGATTAGTTTGAGATTATTTTTATTATGTTTTGGTAAGAAAAATGAAAAGAAGGAATAGAGTCAAAATAGAACTATAATGTTATTTTCAAATGTTTCCTTTATGTTGTTTCTTCAATATTTCTCTTATTTTGTTTAGTTACTCTTCAGTATTTTCAGAAACATGGAATAAGAACTCCATACTTGATGCATGTGTTTTATTTTCTATGCTTGCCAAATGTGAAGGTTGCATATATCATTGGAATAACATATGTTGAAAAAGAAATGTAATGTTCTTTGGTTCATGGTTTGAACAAGTTTTCATTGAGTTGATGATGTTTTGATTAAACTTGTTTTAAATAATTAGATCGATGAATTTTCTAGTTTTAAAGTCTAACATAGACCTAACACATGGTTTTTGACCTAAAAATAAATTAAAAAAAATACATCAATGAGTTTTCATCAGGTCGGTGATATTTTAGTTAAACTTGGTTTTAACTTTCCTGGATCTAAGGATCGTATAGGCCTAACACAATATTTTGGAAGTTTGATTGAAATTTGAAGTTGAGTTTTTGGATTCCATGTTCCAACATCAAACTGTAAAACCATGGTTTGAATTTTTTGTGTATTTCAACAACTCTCAATTTAAAGATTTGCAAGTCAAAGGACCGGGTATGGAGAACCATAATAATAATTAAGTCAAAATCTAAAAGGCATTGGGTGTTTATTGTTGAGCCAACATTGTTCATATATTCACAAAATATTATGTACATATTGTGTATTTTTCAATAATTCATTTTGATTCTTGAAATTTTATTTTATACGATTCATCCTAATTAAAGGCCAATTAAATCTGAATTCTTATTCAAAAGTGAAATTGAAAGAAAGAGTACCAAAATGAAAAAAGCATCAAATATTTATGATGTGCCAGAGATTGTATAAAAATATACTTGGGTCTTAATCATAAAAAACAACGCAATGTATATAATTTAGGTCCTCTTAATTTTTTTTAATCAATTTTAGTACATAAGTTTATTTTTGCTATTTTTCAATCCATGATTAAAGAGAAAGAGGGGTTGCTGGATTCCAGCAATGAAAGAAAAAGTTGTTGTTCACTCTATTTCTGGTCACCAAAATAAGTTTTCTTAGTGTTCACGAGTTCCATGAGATGAGATGGGTTTCGGGGTAGTTGTTTAGAGTCTCAATGTTGCTTGTAAAACTAGTCTGAGTCGAGAAATCCAAAACTAAATCGATTTGATTTTTGGTTTTGAGACCATTTTTTAGGTATTTGGAGTTGATGGAATAGTTTGTAGGTATTTATAAGGGTGCTGGTAAGGTATTTTTGGGTTAAAGTAGCTTGAAAATTAGGTTTTTTTGGGCAAAAGACTAACTGTCTGATTTACCATCCATCATAGTCGTGGCTGAATTCTGGGCTTGCAAATGACACGTCGTTTACATTGGCAGATGATGTGTCACCTACTTATTTTTTTTTCAAAAACATTGAGGCGGATGATGTGTCATATGCTCCTTTTAAAAATTAATAAGCCTAGGTCAGCGAGCTCTTTTTGGCCCTTTTTTTAAGGTTGAATATAAATTTATGTGGAAAAAATATTGAACCCAGCTGAATTTGTGGTGCAGGTCACAAATTTGATAAGTTAAACCATAGAAACTAGGCTATTTTTTTTCTTTTGATATTGCTTTTTTTTTTTTACAGATATTGTTTTTTGATATATCTTTTTTTAATTTTTTTTAATTAATATCCTCATCTGTAATTTTGTTTTGCTTATTTAATCTTTTTTTGATAGAGATTGTTTTTTTTTATATATTGTGTGTATTTATTTTTTTAAAAGATCATTTTGATTCATCTATATTTTTTTTTGTATACAAGAACTTTATTTTTGAAAATAAAACATGTTTATTTACAAATAATATTTTTTATGTATATAACCTTGTATAATATTTTTTCACTTTTATTTTATTTAATCAATTTAATATGTGAGTCTATTTTTAATATTATTTGATTGAATAAAAAATTAATTTTAATTAAAAAATTCAGTAAATACAATCGAGTAAATATTCCTTCTTATAAGATTAAATATCTTGATCTATACCCATCTTTCTATTTTTTGAATTTTATTTTTAATTATCATTAATTTTTTTATTAATACATATAATTCTCATTTTATATATATATATATATATATATATATATATATATATATATATATGAGCTTCTCTATTTATATTTAAAGTGTTTTTTATGTATAAAAATACATAAAAAAAAAACCTAATAGAATTATTTTATAAGAAAAAACAAAAAAGGTCTGAAACGTGGAGCTCGTATTGATTCTGTTGAATGTCAAGGAAACGCATATATACACGAGTGATTAGAGATTTGTGCTGATCGCAGGCAACTAGCTTGTTATTTACTGTACTGATGCTGAATATTTTAGGTGGTAGGTAGGGAGTAAAAGTTAGTGTCAGCTATTTATAATCTTGCAGGTCGTACTGACACGACAAAATAAAAGTGTATCCATGATTAAAATAACTTATTTATTAAAATAGTGATATAACAATATTTTTCTAACTAAAAAAACATTTCAATTTAATATGAAGAATAAAATGATATTTTTATCATGATACAATTATTTTTTATAAATTATATAAGATTAGATTGAATATTTCTTTTTGCATAGTAAAAATATAAATTTAATCCTAGAATAAAAAAATATAATACCTATTAGTTAGGAATGTTTTGGTATTTTTAATTTTTTTTTGTCTTTAAAGACAAAATTAACTTTACTCTCTTACAAAAATTTTTTTATATATAATTTTATATTAGTTTTATTATAGATTTGAAGGTTGTTTAAGTTTTTTTTTTTTTTTTTGCGGTTAACATATATTAAATGTAATTAAAAAAAATACTAGTGTCATGCAAAGCATATGAATACCCGTTTCTTTGGTCAAGGGGCGCATGTGGGGTCATTCAACAACCACATAATACCTTCTGGAGTGATATTTAAAAGATCTTAGCACTACCGACTAGATGAGGTGACACATATTCCAAGATTCACAGTAGTTTGAAAGTAGTGACCATTTCTTAATTTTTTTTTCTTAATTTGCTTTCAGTGGAAATTTTTGTTGTTCCTTAAAATAACCTAGTTATCTTAAGTCTTTTTGTTTACTGTTCTTTATTGATTTGTTTTTGTTAATTATTTAAACTTATATTTTTTTTTCTTGATCTCTTCTTTCAATATTTCAATCGATTTTCTTAAACAATTTGTAAGGTTAAGATTATTTTTCTATTTCATCCCTGTTATTTTATTTTTTATTCGGGTTTAATTCTCACTCTTTTTATTGTTATTTATTTTATTTGAGAAATTTTTTTATTTTTTTCCTTTATGATTTTCCACTGATTTTAAAAATAATCCGAGTTTTCTTGGGTTTTTTTTTTAATTACTGCTCTTTGTTGGATTTACTTTGGCTAATCAATATTTAACTAGTTAGGAATTGAGCTTCTTGATTCAGCTTTAGTTTAGGGTTTAATGGGTTACTAGTTTGAGATCTTTACCTAGGTTTAGAAGGTTATATGAGTTTTCTTGGGTTTTTTCCCTCTTTTTTTTTAAATATGTTGTTCTTTTTCAATTTTGTCATTCAACATTTACATCATTAATGATAAGACTTTGTTTTATTTTTTTTTATACATGCCTTCTATACTATTTTTTTAACCGTGCATTTCTGGTCGTTTTCTTTTTTTGCATATCCATATATCAGCCTTTTTTCCTTGGTCGAGTCGAGCTCTAAGTCACATTTAAAAAAAAAACATTAAAACACAAATGCCTTATAAAATTACAAAAGTTTTTCAATTTGACCATCTTCCATTTTTTAATGTTTCAAATTTAGTCTTCTTTTTTTATATAGCTATTTGTTTTGTTTGAGATTTATTTTTATAATTTCATCTTCCACGGTTTTTTGTTCTATCAAATTTGATCCCCATTATTTTTATTGCTATCTTTTTTGCTTTTGAAATTTTTCAAAATTGATTTTTTTCTTCATAATTTCATCCCTAAAAAATGAATTTGGCTGCAATTCAACTTCTTGATTCAAATCGAGTTTGAGATTTCATGGGTTGACTTTAATTTTTTTTTCATTTTTAAATTTATTTATTTTAATTTCACTATTCACCATTTGATATATTGAAAACTGATCTTTATGCTTTTTTCTTCCTTTCCTTACAAGTGGTGCTTTTCTTTCTATTTTTTTTTCTATGAGGTTATCTCAATCTTATATCCATTTTCACGAAGTTTATAAGTTAACGTAGTTTAATTGAGTTTTTTTTCTTGTTTTTTTTTTCTAGTTTTTCCCTTTAAAAATGAATTTTTTACCCTCCAGATGGCCTTATATTGATTTGTTTTTTAAATTTTTTGTTGTTATTTTTTATCAATTTTTTTTATTATTGTTATATTTTTTATTCATATTATTAAAATTATCAATTGATCCGGTGACTTGGTGGGATGGAGGATTTTATTTATATATTTTTATCCCAATTTTATACTCATTTTATTTATTCATATGTTTTCTTAGCATTTTTTTACGATGAAAAAAACTAGCTACGGGCCATAAATCTAGTAATATCAATACGCTCATTAACTAATAGGCAACCTCCTCCTCGAGTGAACAAGAACCTCCTTACATGGGATGGAGGATTTTATTTATACGAGTATCCAATCCAATATGAAAATTTTAATTAAAAATATTTATTAAAACCATATGAAATAATATTCTCAAAATTTTAATTAGAAAACCAAAATCATAAAATAAAATCCTTTTGTAAATCATAATATTAAATCTAAAATCCAAATCAATAAAAAAAACAATGTATATGTCTAAACAAAAAAATTCAAAAAAAAAATTATAATATCAAATAAGATGATGGGTCACTCCAAATCCGAGCCAAATAAAACCATGTATTCAATTTAATTTGATAAACTGGATAAAAAATCAATTTGATTGGCCCAATAATATACAATAATATAGAATAGCGGATACATTAAGAATGTATGAAAAGCAACAATCCTAGTAACTTACCAAAGCATATCTATCTATATAAAGTACTATTGATCTTTAAATCATTGGAATAAGATGTATCTCACCTATATTTTTAATTTTTCTAAATAAAGTATCATTATATTTATTATTGATTATATTTATTTATAGTTATCAAACTTGGCTCTGCTTGGAGGTTGAGCTATAAACTCAGATTCTAATAAAGGTTAAGTTAAAAATTCAATTAGTTAAGAAACTAATCAAACTAAACTCATTGACTTGATCAAAACCTAGTTCATCTTATCAGATCAACTCATTATGCTATTATATATGATACAAATTGATTTTAATATCATATATTGTTTCTATCAAGAGAAAATATTGAAAAAATTAGTGATTTATAGAATTTGAAGTTTCGATATATTGTCTCTTTACAAACACCATTACAAATGGAGTATGAATACACTGATAAGATAATATGATAATTAATACACAAATGGAATATGAATACATCTAAAAGGCTATATGATAATTAATATATTTATATATGATATAGTTTTTATCACTAGATATATGATCCGTGTTATGTTGTGGGTCAGGTCAAATTTTTTCTAATATAAAAAAAATGATATTTAGATGATGATAGTGTTTTTAAAATAACAAGATAAATCTAGAACCCAAGTCATTGATTTGAATAAGTTCAATGAGCTTGATTAATTTAATAATATGATTATAAAAAAAACTAGTAACAATAAAAAAATCCACAAAAAATGACAAGGACTAATAAAAAATCCGAAGTTTAATTACCACTAAATCAAACACTAAATGAAGAATAAAACCAATTTTAAAAAGGATAAAAAAAACTTGATTTTAATCAGCATGCCAAACTCGTCATCCGCTTATGAAGGCCAAATAAGATTATACAAAAGAAATTGAATAAAATAATGAACGTTAACTCTCAAGTAAACTAAATAATAAAAAGGCAAAACTAAAAAAAAAACATAAAAAAACTTTAGTTAACTCAAGCTAACTTGATTAACTCCCGATCCATGGTATGAGATCAAGATAGCCCCGTTAAAAGAAAAACAACAAAATTCATAAAGTTGAAGGCCCAATAATACAATATCAAAGGATGAAATTGAAAAAAAATTATAAAAAATTAAAAAGACCGAAGTCAAATTGGGTTAATTTATAAAACTTGTGACTTAGGTCGTGAAACTGAATTACCTCGTAAAAGACAAACTTGAAAAAATCATGAAGCAAAATTCTCAATTATCCAAAATTAAAAAACCAAAACAAATAATAATTAAAATAATGAGGACCAAATTTGATATAAATATTAAATGAAATAAAAGAATAAGGGATGAAAATGAAAAATAAAGTAAATCAAGAAAATGATAAAAAACAAAAAAATAGAAATTAAAAGAATAGGAACCAAATTTGACAGCTGAAAAAAAATTAAAGGATGCAATTGAAAAACAATTCTAATTTTATAAATTATTTCAAATAAAAAATTAGTAATAAAAGGAATAGAGGCCAAATCTGAAAGAAAAACATTTTCTTATTTTTTTAAGGGTAATTTAATCTTTTAACTATTTTGAAAAAAAAAATGAAAAGACTAGGAAGCCCCTGTACACTAGGATAAAATATTTTTCTTTTTAAAAGTAATCTCATTAAAAGACCATTTTACCCTTCAATTTGCACTTCCTCAGCTTATATTGTGGAGAGCAAAAATATTATTATGCTATTACAAAAAAAAGCCAAAAAAGATGGGGAAAACACTGTTCACACAGACACATATCAAAGTGGATGGCAATCGTGTTTTCACTATCTTTCCTTTTAAAGAAAAACACTTTGCCAAGTGTTTGGGGGTATAATTTTCTTTATATAGGGACAATTTCGGTGTTCTTAGATTGAGTGGGGGCAATATAGGTAATTTGCTTTTTGTCTTTATATAATTAGGGTTAGTTTCATATTTTTATATAATGAATGCATAGTAAAATAGTCTACTTACCCTTGGAAGCAAGGGAGGGCCATTTTGTGATTTTTTAATTTTATTGCATAGTAAAAAGCCCTCTGAGCCCTTAATGTTAAATAATTTAACTATTAAATTAAAGAGTATTCATGTCATTTTGTTTATGTTTTTTTTTTGTAATTAATCAGTAAGGGTGCGGTTATTTAAGTATTTAAGAGAAAAAAATATTGACTTGTGCAATTGAATAAAGCAGCTAAAATGGTCATTCTGAGGTGACATCAACTTTATCTTGGTGTCTCCTTCATGGATATGTGACACATGGACCAATAGGATCTTCGGTTTGTCATCAGAGGCCATTTTATTTTCTTCTTTCTATCCCCCCCTCTTCCTCAATGTTTGCGCCCTCCCACTCGATTTTCTAAGCCAACCTCTAAACTTTAATTTCTTTTTTATTTGGCCCCTCTACTTTTGGTTATGAATTTTTTTTTTATAATAATTCATTGAAATAGTTTTTTTATTTCAATTTCATTCTCATTGATTCTTTTGCTTTGTCAAATTTGGTTCTCGATCTTTTAATTGTTATTTTTTTGTATGAGATAATTTTTAGAATTGCTTTTTTTTTTTTTTTTACAATTCCACGCTTCTTATATAAATTTAGTTCTCATTCTTTTTATTGATGTTTTTTTTCTCGCTTTGCAAAATTTTCAAAATTTGAATTTCTTTACCTGATTTAATTCTTTAATGTTTAATTGGTTTGGATATGACCTTCTTTAAGTCCGTGTCTAAGATCTCACAGGTTGTAACCTTTGAAAATTAACCTGGTTCTATGAGCTTTCCACTTTGTTTTTGTTTTTTTTTTATTTATCATTTTTAAAAGCAAATATTTTTTTTCGATTCACCCTTCAATATTTATTTTTTTGGGAATTGAGCTTTTTTTTTTGCATGCTTTCTATGATAGATAATGTCCATTATTGCGGAGCATGCGATGTCGAGCAATGACGGGTCTACCTCTTGAGAGGTGTGTGAAAAGGGGTTTTAGATATAATCATAAAATTATGATTATAAGATTCAGGAGTTACCATATAGTATTATAGTTACTAGGAAATCTATGGTATGTGAGAGTCTGGGTAAGATACTTGTTATGCAAGGGGAAGATAATCACCCACAATGCACCCTACCTAAGGTAAACTGTACTGTTGTTTGATTGTTTTTCTGTGTCATATTTCTATTCATTGATGTTTTTTTGTAAGGTCCAAGGTAGATCTCCCTTCATGAAAAAGTCTTTACCTTATTGGGTTAAAATTTAACTGTTTTAAGGCCCGAATTTTATCATCATATTTATTTTCTAAATTTAACTAATTCCTAATGTTCCCAAAAAAATAATTGTTATGGTTTTTTTGTATTTTTTCCAAATCTTAAGGGATAATCATAAACTAGTTATGATACTCATTTTGCATTTTAAAACACGAAAAAGAAGCGACTTTTGTTTTTTTTAATGAAAAAAATGCTTCGTAAACTTTTAGGATTCGACCGTATGCACAAAGACAAAACATCTTTTTTGTGTTTTTGGGAAAAGAAAATTAATTTATTTGTTTTAAAATTGTTGAATTTTCAAAAATGTTTTAAAGAAAAGTTTCAGAGAAAACTAGGTTTTTTTTAATATTGGGTCTATATCTTACAGTGTAAGTCTACAACCTGATATTATGCAAAATAGTTGGAAAAACATGCAAGAAGCTCGCAAATATTTTTAAATTACCTTTTCAAAAATTTGATTTTTTTTAAATATTTAAATATTATTTTTAAATAAATTTGGCTGGGCTAGCCTAACCATCTAGCCTGGACCTAGCCGGGTCAGGTTAGGCTGACAGGCGGTCCAACAGACCTACCCTTCTTTTTTTATTGGGCTAGACCCGGCCCAACCCACATGGTTAGGCCGAAACGGGTCCGGCCCAAGCCCTATGTTTGTTAGACTGGCCCAACGTCCATGCTAATTATCTTGCCATTTGCATGCAAAATTATGAAATGGCCACCACGAGAGGGGGGGGGGGAATCATGTCTAGCCTGAGGTAGAGGGTTATTGGCGACATTCCTGGTGGTGTAGGGAAGATCGACATGTGGGTAGTGGTGGCAACGATGATGGAGACGCGACAGAGTAATAGGGGAAATGTTGGCCGAGAGAAGAGAAAAAAATTAGGGAAAAGAGCTGATGATTTTCCATCTTTGGCTTTAGATTTCTCCATTCTTAGGGCATGAAATCTACCTTTATTTATAAGAGGTGGAAGAAGGATATTTTATCTTGTGCCAAATATTGGTATTTGACTTGAACTAGAAGGATCCCAACTGTTGGTTCAAAATTGCCATCAAGAACTGTCAGATCTCAAAATTGTATGAGTTGGCTTCTTTAGGGTGGCACTATCACATCTATGGTGTCAATCAGCCGGAGGGAGCCATACTAGGGTGTAGTAAAATGTTAGGCCATCATGGTGGTACATGTTTTGTCAAATTTGGTAAAGAGACAAAGCATCAAATGCACCTGAAAATTAGTCATCTGAGCAGTTTTTTTGGGCTAAAAGAAGAAGAAGAAGAAGAAGATGAACAGTAACCAGACAATATATTGTGTGGATTTTTAATTTTTTTTTCATTCTTTTAAACAACGTCGTTTTGGACATTTTAGGGTTTTAATTTAGGAGTTTGAACAAAGTTCAGTTTGGTCATTTGACTTTTAATTTATTTCAATTGCACCCCTAATTGACCATCAACTTTCAATTTTATGTAATTTTGCTCCTGTTGAACTTCAATGTCAGCCCTAGATTTCAGTGCCTTCTCACTTTGGTCCTTGATTTTGAATTTATGCAAATTGACCCTTAATTGACCATTAAACTTTCAATTCTTTTCAATTTTGCCCATGATTTCAATCAATTGGGTCTTTAGAGTTCAACGTTTTTTTTTCCAAAATGGTACTTGACTGTGAATTTCTTTAATTTAACCCTTAATTGACCCCAAAAATTTGATTTTCTTGCGATTTTACCCTTAATTTGAACCAGTTGACTTTGTAAAAATTAAATTTGGTTCTCTAAAATTCCAATCTTCTCAATTAAACTCAATTTGGGCTCCCAAACTTAAATTTTCACCAATTAAGTCCCTAACGAAATTAATTTGACCCATTTAAAATATAATAAAGTTCTTGCACTTAATTAAATCCTTTAATTTGACTTAAACATAATTAAATTTTAATTTGATCCATGATTAAATCAAATTCATCTATTAAAAATTTAATTATGTTTATAGACTTAATTTTTATACAGATTCATTCAATAATCATTTAATTTGATATTAAATTTGTATTTTATCTCAGTCTTCAATACAAATAAGGTATGATTAAGCTCTTAGTTTCATATAAAATTACAACTTGATTTTTTTATATATATTAAATCCTCTCAACTTATTTTTGCTAAAATACTAGCCTTTTTATTATTATTATTATTAATTTTTAATTTTAAAATAAAAAAATATAAATTTTAAAGAATAACTGAAAAATGAGTTATGACATCCATAATTAAATAGCGGTAGGTTTCCAACGCGGTGTGCGCTGTGCTAGAGCAGATAGTACTCCTCCCTTAGGTACTGCAACCAGCAGTGAAGGAAGCTCATTACTGCACACTGAATTCAGCTTAATACTATAAGAGAGGGCCTTAGCCATAACCTGACCTGCTTGGAGTTCTGAACCGAAACAAGAATCTGAACCACCGACATTGGTCCGAACAAAGAAAAGTTCCATAAAGCTAAAAAGAAAAAGAAAAAAGGAAAAGTTTAATTAGTTCTAGTGACTTTACAGACTTAAAGTCGACGAGGGAGTTGTCCTCTGTTACAAGATTTCTTCTTCTTCTTCTTCTTCTTCTTCTTCTTCTTCCATTCCAGTTGTCATTACTTGCGTACTTGTATTCTTCGGAGAGAGCTAGTAGTTCTGTTGAGTCTGAGAGATGGTGGATGAGTGTTACAACAAGAGCATGTGGTCTTTCACGCTAGTGGTCCTGTTGTTAGTGTCATGCACTATTGGGGAAGACCCTTATAGGTTCTACACATGGAATGTTACTTATGGTGATATCTACCCTCTTGGAGTGAAGCAACAGGTGAGGTGACAAGGCCCCCAGCCCCCCCTTTTTGTTTTTTCTAATTTTCTAAGATGGTGATTATATGGGATTTTGTATATAATTAATGGCAGGGGATATTGATAAATGGGAAGTTTCCAGGCCCACAGATTGAGTCGGTGACAAATGATAACTTGATTATCAGCGTTTTCAATAGTTTGGATGAACCTTTCCTCCTCTCTTGGTTAGTTTCCCTTTATAATCTTCACAAACTTCTTGAGTATCTATAAATATGTGCATGTAGAAAATCTAGACTTTCAATGTCCTGATGAACGGAGTTCAAAAGAAAAGGGGGAAATGACTTCAATTTTTCGGTAACTTTCTACTATTAGAATGCCACTTTTTCTTGTTCAATTTGCAACCATGAATGATCAAGCCGGTTACCTGTTATTCAAATCAGACGGTCCACTAAATGCCCTCCTTCTAAGGCTACGGCTTACAGACGCGAACAGACAAGCGCACACACAGTGCCTCGAACTTATAGGCACGTTAGGCATTGGTTGGGAACAATCTACTGTAGATAAGGGCTTGTGGCTGTTTTGGGTTCCTGTGATCAAACTGTAAGACTGGACTAAGGTTTCTCTGGCAAGCACTCTGCCTGTTATCGCTGGTAGCAGGAAAAACTTCCACTGCTAGTGGTATAGGACATCCATAATTTGGTCCACATAGATCATAGATATCCAGAAAAAAAAAGGTTCTTTATGATTGGGTTGCTGAATTGGTTTTTTTATGAAACTTGTATCTAATAAGTAAATGGTATGCCCGGATCTGATTCATTCACAAGAATGGGTTCAGCTAGAGCTCTCAACTTGTTATGAGTTGATGCAGGCTGCTCAGATCTAGATCAATATACAATATGGACTTTGCGTCTTATCTGGATATCTCAGAATGGGATATAGGAAATTTTATTAATTTATGTCCTTGTTGGGGTATGGTCTGAAATATATTCATATACTTGCCATTAGGCAAGTGGGAGGAGGGCTATCCAGGGCGTTAACCTGTGGAATGCAAACTGCCTACAACAAGGATTTGACACTCTAATTTCATCTCAATTAATACGATACCATGATCATGCATTTTCATGTGTGCATGTGTGGAAGATAGAAAGTGCTTAGGATGATATTTCGTTACTAATCAGAAGTATTCTTATTCATGTTTAGGAATGGTGTGCAGCAGAGAAGGAATTCATGGCAAGATGGAGTCTATGGTACAAACTGCCCCATCCCACCTGGGAAGAACTTCACTTATGTGCTCCAGGTGAAGGACCAGATTGGTAGCTACTTTTATTTCCCCTCCCTTGGCATGCACAAGGCTGCAGGAGGCTTCGGAGGCTTCAAAATCGCAAGCCGTTCTGTCATTCCTGTACCATTCCCTCCTCCTGCCGGCGATTTCACAATCCTGGCTGGTGATTGGTTCAAGAAGAATCATACAGTAAGCACCATGCTTGAAGCAAATTCTAACTACCCAATACACATAATTTAATGTAGAAAAGAGTGACGGATACAGCTATGACAAGTTCAATGCCGTATGCGCTCATCAATGGGCTTATGTTCGACCTTGCAGGATTTAAAAGCAATTTTAGATGGTGGCAGTGATCTTCCTTTTCCAGATGGGCTTCTCATCAATGGTCGTGGATCAAATGGCTACACATTCACTGTTGATCAAGGTAATCAATTATTATCAGCAGTCACTCCTGTATGAATTTAAACATTAAGAGAGTTCTCATATTGGGATTATTTTGTGTTGCATGTTGGCCAGGCAAGACTTACAGGTTACGGATATCAAATGTGGGGCTCACCACTTCTATCAATTTCAGAATTCAGGGGCATAAAATGTTGCTGGTGGAGGTCGAAGGAACTCACTCACTGCAAAACACTTATGATTCCCTTGATATCCATTTGGGGCAATCCTATTCTGTTTTGGTTACAGCTGATCAAGCAGCACAAGATTACTTCATTGTTGTCTCAACACGCTTCACCTCTCAAGTGCTCACTACGACCTCCATTCTTCATTACAGTAATTCAGCAGGAAGTGTTTCAGATTCTCCGCCCAGTGGACCAACTATTCAGCTTGACTGGTCTGTTGAACAAGCTCGATCCTTGAGGTATTTCCAAATTCCTGTTGTTGAGGTCCTCAAAGGTGTCATAACTATAGCATTCATGCTGATCTTTGCTCCTACAGAGTGTAAATTGACATTCATTTGCATAGTGGTGTTCTAAATTACCCGAGATGAAATCAGAAACAATGGATTTCTGAAATTCTGAGAATTGTCCCGTATATTTGTCATACAGCAATAAACTTCGCGTATAGTGGTTGTTACATCATATATGGTATCCATAGTTGTTACAATGAATAATGGTAAGAAAGGTGTAATCTCTTTTTGTTTGCATAAGGAGAGTGTCTTTTTCATACTACAGGAGTTCTCTTATTGATTTTTGTGTCCACTCATATTTATCAGGCGAAATCTAACCGCAAGTGGCCCAAGACCTAACCCTCAAGGTTCTTACCACTATGGATTGATCAACACAACTCATACAGTTAGACTTCAGAACTCTGCTCCAATTATTAATGGCAAGCAGAGGTATGCTGTCAATAGTGTGTCCTTCATCCCTGCTGATACTCCCCTTAAACTTGCGGACCACTTCAATATCCCTGGAGTTTTCTCCCTAGGAAGCATCTCGAACAATCCCACTGGTGGTGGTGCTTACCGCCAGACTTCTGTCATGGCTGCTGATTTCAGAGGTTATGCTGAGATTGTTTTTGAGAATCCAGAAGATAATGTGCAGTCTTGGCACATTGATGGCCACAACTTCTTTGTTGTGGGGTAAGGTCATCATAACTTAATTACATCGTGTAATGTTTTCTGCTGGATTCCTCAGTATGGATACTTTTTCTGGTGAGCAGGATGGATGGAGGGCAGTGGTCACCTGCAAGCAGATTAACTTACAATCTGAGAGACACAATTTCTCGTTGCACTGTTCAGGTACAATACAGAATTGTTATTAATATCCGAAAACTTGTGGAACATAAGATTTTTTTCCTTTTATTCTCTTGTTAATCTGGATCAGTGGCATTAGAAGAGGTATGATTGCGTCTTCTATTGCTGTAGTAATATTACAACATTTCAGAAAGCTGGAAATTTCTTATTTAATTTTTCTTCTCACCTTCGGTATGTCAATTTCCTGAAGCATGTCATATTCTGTGATTGGACAAAATTCCTTTTGTGTTTCATGTTTCAGTACGCAAAGTTTGTACTTAACATGGTTAATAGCCCTGAATTTAAATTACCCAGCGCATTCTGCACAAGGGCACATTATCTCAAAATGGCAACCAGCATTTGTATAGTTTACTGCTTCTGAAACCTCTCCTTTTCATTCCTTTGATGAATTACATGAGGCTTCTTTTCCCACTTGTTCATTACTTTCTGAGCAATCTTCTGACTTTCAGATTGTATGTTGGTTGTAAAAATTCAAAATTCCTTGATCCCTTCATCATGCTTTAGTCTGTCTGCACTGAGATGGGCTCTCCATATTTATGAAATCCTCGTCCTAAAAGGAAGATGCATTTATACGACATTTTACAATATTTGATGAAATACAGGTCTATCCGGAGTCATGGACTGCAGTTTACATGCCCTTAGACAATGTGGGAATGTGGAACGTAAGGTCTGAGAACTGGGCACGCCAGTACTTAGGACAACAATTCTATCTTCGAGTCTATTCCCCAGCAAATTCCTGGAGAGATGAATATCCAATCCCCACAAATGCTCTTCTTTGTGGTCGAGCAGCAGGACGTCTAACTCGGCCTGTATAGAGCACCATGCATAGCAGACTGTCACGAAGGCGTGACATGGTCAGTTGTAATCTAGTGTAGTAGATTTCGACGGGATATGCAGAAGGCTTGACTCTATCGAGCCAAGTTTACACAACGTTATTGTTTTTGTTGTTGTTTGTTCCTAACTTAATTTCCTTGGATTCATTTACTATTAGAACCTGTGATTGATTCGATAGATATATGAATGAGTATAATATTTCCATTTCCTTCATGAGCATTCCTCACTGCGTAGAAAACCTGAGTGGTTCTAGTTAAACTACAAGTTGAGTTGATCATAACTCTGCTTTTGGACTTTCAATCACCCTGTCTGGTAATAAATAAGATATCTTGACAACCTTGCCGACAGTTAACGACATCTGCATCAATGCATTTATATTTAGACATTAACTTCCTTCCCAGAAGATGACCATTGACCAGTTATATCCACTTCACATGCCCTCTGCGAGCATATACCAGGTCCTTGTTTTTTGGTTTCAACCTTTCTGTCGTTCCATCCCTATCATCTTCCCTGATGCGTTGACTGTTGATTCAGAAAAGCTGATTGTATTAATATGCGCAGGCTGGGATTGATCCTTCTCCCTGGTTTTTGCCTATTTATTCAATATTCATTTTATTTTCTAATTAACCCATTTTAAACCCGGATTAAATTTACATTTTCACTAATACTGCAAAATTTAGGCCGGAGGTTTACATTACAACTTTTCTACAGTTTATCCCTTCACTTCATTGATTTTATTTACAAGCTTTCATTAAATTCCAGTTGATTTACTTTCTTATTACCTTTTTTTCTTTTTTACCAGAAAAAACTTAGAACAATAATCCCTTCTTAGGGAATAATACATCAAACACTCACACTTTATTTAATTTATGTATGAGGCAGGACGTTGCCTATCTTTACATGCATGTTTCTAATTATAGTTCTTTTTATTGGAAGGAAAAGAAGAAGAATATATGACATAATTGATCTAGAAAATTATTTAACTGATTAACAAGCTTTTATCTCAAATGATGGCCTCTAAAATAGGTTCATGGTGTGTCTCATAGCTGTATAAAATGTTCTTGATCGATTCATCAGGTAAGTGATTGCGATCTAGGAGCGCACATTCTCTTCTTCTTCGAACTCTAAGCATTTTTTTCTTTACGTCCTCTCTATAAAAACACACACCATAACCTCCAAGGCTTTATTTTTCTTATACTAATGATAACTTAAGCATCATCTAAACTTAACAAGGGACTTGTTTGGCAGTCCAACAATCCCAATCTTCCAATCCGTTCACTAGTCTTAGAAAAACCTTAACGGTTTTTATGAACCTCATCAGTGACGCATATATGAAGATATTTGAATAAAATCCACTTTAATTTCCTTTCTTCTAACATGTCTTTCAGTTCTTTCCATTGTTGACAATTCCAAAAACTCTAAGCATGGGAGGTATAGAGTAGTAATATTATTCAAGAGTTCACAATGGAATTTTAATTCAACATGCTTTCATTGATCCTTAGGATGTTGTTTTGTACCAACCTTACAAATCCATTTAAGGAAAAATACAGCTATCAAAAGTTATTTAAGGACAGAATATATTTTCTTAAATGTATCAATTTACCGGGCATGATTCTAGGCTTGGTTGCTGCTGCAAATCACTTACAGATTTCTTGTGAATTTGAAATTGATTCTTGCTTCGTGTCACCTTCTTTAATAGGAGGGTCATTGAACTTTGTATTGTGGGCGCTTCATCTATGTGAGTAGTTAGCCCATCAAGTGCGAATGCTCATAGACTCTTTTATCTACACACAAAAGCAATTAAAGGTCATACGACTGATCATACCTCTTTCATAACAGGTGGCTCCTTTATTAGCACCACCATCTATACCCTTACTGTGTGCACACAACTCTATTTTGAGAGGAAACAAGCCAAAATAATATGAAAGAGATTATATAAATGAGCTCCATGCTCTCTCAAGCCTAGTAAAAACTATACTTGTTGCCATAAAGAGTGCTCTCTAAGTGGATGCTCGAGATGCAACAAAGGGAAGTTAAAGGACATATGATCAGCACGTTAACGGTCATGAGTGTGGCCATCACCGTCACCATCATTCTGCATTTAGGATTTCATTGGGTAGCTTAGACAGGAAGCAAATCCAGAGGGAGGTTAAGTCCATGGTGATAGGGGTCCTAGTGTACAACATTCACCAAGTAAGGGTCCCTCTATCTGTAAAACATGTATTAAACGCTAGCTCATCTCTTCATAGACTTTATCTTTATTAAAGTGAAATCTTCTTAGAGATCCAATGGAGCATGTACAAATGAATTAGTGGCTCCCAAACATGTCAGAATACGGATGGTCTGGTCAGTAAACCATTGTAGAAATGTTTGCTCTTTGAAGCACTAGCATGGGCGATGAACGAGTGCATTAACTAGGACGTTGAAGACGTGAATCTGTGATGAAATACTATTACTTTATTTGTCTTTGAACTATATTTCAAAGACCACAGCATGTATCTGATAAACAATCCCTTATGTTCAACATTTCATTAATGCAGTCGGTGGAACTCTTGCACAGACAGATTGAGAATTGGTATACATGATAAATACTCCATGCGCAGCTAGTTCCAGCAGAGATGAGTTGCCAGAATTGACTAATTAAGAATGTAAAAGTATACACACATACACTTGTATGGGCAACTGGGCATAGCTTACATGGATTGAGTGACTCACATGCTTATCCAGCTATGCAAATGATTAAAGGTGAGAGAGAGCTACCCAATCTGTTACTCAGAAACTGATCTTGACTACACAGTGGACATAGCTAGCTCTAAAGACGTGAGTTGAGAAAAAAAAAGTGCTTGCATTTATTGAAAATGATTTACTCTCGTTTTATCTGTAAATATTTACGCGTGCAGTGTTATCTTAAGAAACTTAATCTGGTTAGTAAACGAATTAACTCTTCGTGTTATCTTAATTAAAGAGTTCAAATACTAAAAGAGTTGTAATAAGATAAAATCACGTGAATAAAAACACAGGTAAAACCTGATTAGAAAGAAATCTAATACTCTAATTATGCTAACAACAAGGCATGTGAATGAATCTGCCACTTCTAATTTGATGTTTTTGGCAGTTTCTTTTGTGAGTTTATATATAGATATATATATAAAATTTTCAGGAGGGTTAAAATTTAATTTTTTTTTATAGGGCCACGCATATAAAATATATGTATATAATTCTAGAAAAAATTAAATATTTTTGCAGAGGTCGGCCCACTTGCCCCGAATCCGCCCTTGTTGTATGTATGTAAAGTGCTCTTGGGTTGTGACTTTAATTTGATCATTAAATGTTCTCGCCGTTGACCCAACGGTTCCAACGCGTCACATTAAGATGCAACGATTGAAGGCTCTTCAGTGAACTTGCCCAAATAATGTAGTGGATAAACCCTATATAGAGGACGCTTTGCATGCAAAGAAGAACATGCAATGCTTGCGAAGAACCTTCTTAATATAGCATAAGCACAGGGCCATGGGTGTGATCTCATCAAAATGGGTTTCTTTTCTTCTGCTTCTCTTGTGCATTGTCCTTCATTTGAGTGCAATCAGCCTTGGTGATGACAAGCTTGACAAAACTAGATATCATGACGATGATTGTAGGTGGAATCCAAGACGTTGTGGAGGCCGCTTTGGTCGTGGACGTGGGGGAGGACTAGGAGGTGGTGGTGGTAGAGGTGGTGGAGCTGGTGGAGGAGGAGGGCTTGGTGGTGGTGGTGGTAGAGGTGGTGGCTTTGGCGGTGGAGCTGGAGGAGGAGGAGGGCTTGGTGGTGGTGGTGGTAGAGGTGGTGGAGCTGGCGGAGGAGGAGGGCTTGGTGGTGGTGGTGGTAGAGGTGGTGGCTTTGGCGGTGGAGCTGGAGGAGGAGGAGGGCTTGGTGGTGGTGGTGGTAGAGGTGGTGGAGCTGGAGGAGGAGGAGGACTTGGTGGTGGTGGTGGTAAAGGTGGTGGCTTTGGTGGTGGAGCTGGAGGAGGAGGAGGGCTTGGTGGCGGTGCTGGAGGGGGTGTTGGAGGAGGTGGTGGCTTTGGTGGTGGTGGTGGAGGAGGTGTTGGAGGTGGAGGTGGTCATGGTGGAGGATTTGGGGCTGGAGGAGGTGTAGGTGGCGGAGCTGGAGGTGGTGCTGGTGGAGGTGGTGGTTTTGGTGGAGGTAGTGGAGGTGGTGTTGGTGGTGGGTCAGGACATGGTGGAGGCTTTGGAGCTGGAGGAGGGGTAGGAGGTGGAGCTGGAGGTGCTGGTGGTGGTGGAGGAGGAGGTGGTGGCGGTGGTATTGGTGGTGGTTCAGGTCATGGTGGGGGCTTTGGAGCTGGAGGTGGTGTAGGTGGTGGCCTTGGAGGTGGTGCTGGAGGAGGTGGTGGTGGAGGTGGAGGTGGAGGTCTAGGTGGTGGATCAGGCCATGGTGGTGGCTTTGGAGCTGGTGGAGGTCTAGGAGGTGGAGCTGGTGGAGGTTTAGGTGGTGGTGCCGGTGGAGGTGGAGGTGCAGGAGGTGGGCATGGTGGTGGAGCTGGTGGAGGATTTGGAGTTGGGATTGGCATTGGTGTAGGAGTTGGGGCTGGTGCCGGCCACGGGTCTGGAAGTGGTTCGGGCGGTGGTGGTGGCGGACGCTAAACATGCTTTACCTTGGAAACCAAGCTTTTTGGCAATATGAAATGGACAATGCAAGTAAACTAGAAAAATATCAGCTTGAATTCTAAAGCATCTTTTGTTATGTCAGTTTCTACGCTTAATGTTGTAAACTTGTGTTCTCATAAATTTCTCCTTGGTTCTTCCCCATTACTAGGATTTATGTATTGTCACTAAGAAATTAATTCGCAATAAAGCCCTTCTTTTCCGTGTTTCCTTGTCTGAACGTTAACGGCAGTTAAGTTCTTCTAAAGCCAAAATGTCCACCACCACTTCGGGCATTTATAAGAACACCAAACAACCTTATTTAAGTAATCAACCATTTCAGTTCTGCCTGGATTCAGAAAACGAGGCCACTTTATTCTTCATGATGATTAATCTTTTCAGCTTTTATTTTCCTCTCGTGCATGGCACATCAGGAAAGTTGACTATATTTCCAAATGCAAAGAGGAAAATAAGACGAATAATTCTCTTTCACTAGCTGTAGCTACATGTTCAAAATCTCAATTTTAACATATATGATCATGTCCCAAGTGGATAGGCAATCGATTTGATTATCCAAGGGAATTCAATTTGCCTTGGCCCATGACAATTGCTGCCTTTTCTCGTGTGCATGCATGGAGATATTCCTGCTGAGAACTCATAAATGCTCCACCCGCCAATTCACCTACTAACCAATAATTGGATGGTCAACCGCTAATCAATAATTTATGAGAAATTCTTGCAGATTCGGTGAAAAAACGAAGTTGCGGGAAAATCCTTTATGAAATTTCTCTTGCTGACCGCAGTTTCCAAAATGTCTTTATATTAGTAGAAAATATGATGGCCAAAAAGATTCAATAACATATATATATATATATATATATATATATATATATATATATATATATATACATAAAGCCCTGTTTCAGCCTTTACCGGTAAACACAAATTCCAATCTAAAAAAAACAAAACACTCATACTACAAATAGATTTATCTCGCTCAAACACTGTTGTCCCAAAAGCAATCAAATGGGAAGACATATCCCTACCAGAAGATTGGATTCTTGAAGGTGCAGCACCACCAGAAATACCACCACCACCTCAACCCAATGTCCAAATTAAAAATATTACCCAATACACAGATAGAAAAGTCAAACTGTCTTTCCACTGACACTCTACAAGTTCCAGATTCTCAGAAGCCTCTTCCTCTTCTAGTACAATAGATCTGGGAAGAATTTCGAAAATCCCTTCTGTTATCAATATCCCTTATCACGAAAACCTTCCAAGAAAATCTACATCCGATATCCCTTCTCCTAGTTTCCAAAATGCAGACTATACTACAAATATACCAAAACTTGTCTATACAAACCTTAATCAACCATCTCATCCAACTTCACCAACCTTTTCTGCTATAACTGAAAATATCCAAAACGAGCTGAATGTTTTGACTTCAGAAAAACATTTTGTTCTTGACAAAACTCTTTTCAAACAGGATTTTTATTCGACCTGTAACTCTACAAAACGAATTTGATTTTTTCAAAACTTTCTCGAACACAGAAGTGAAATACAACAACAATTTTATAATTTCATTAAGTTACACAAAATACAGATTCTATTTTTTGATTGGTTTGAATTATATTATGCATCTGAGCATCACATTCCATATCCCTTTGCATCCATTAAGCATGCATGCCCGGTTACATCAAGGTCAAAACCCCCTGTATGGAACCTCACCAGTGGACCTACAGTTGAATCTGAACATCCACCTTTGAGAAATATCCAGATAACCCACAATAACCAGACTATCGAGGCAGCTCCTTACAAATTATCTACTGATGACGCCCTTTCCAATACAAAACACATCATTAACCAAAACAACTTTACAAACACCAACCTTAATACCTTGGGAAAGCAGCTTACACGACTAGAGAAACAAATACAAAGAACTACTACAAGTTCAGTTGGCATTAAAACCTCAACTGACTTAAAACTAAAAAACCCAGTCTTCAAACCTTACCAAATTACAAAAACCAACTAAACACAAATCCAAGAAAACCAAACAGATTTTCTTAGAGCTATTAAAACACATCTACAACACCTTGACAGTTTGTCTTTAACTGTCCCAGACACATCACAAATAACCAACCCTTCTACCTCTACAAATCAAGTCAACAGTCTACAAAATAGCCTCGGGGAGTCTTCTGATGAAGGTACTTCTCCAAACTAACCTCTTAGCCTAAACAGACTTACCTGGCAAACTCCCAAAACAACCATTACCCCAGACATTTCCATAACTACTGAACCAACTATCATTACTCAACACAAATATAATGCCTCTTCCCTCTATGAATGGAATATAGATGGAATGTCCGAATATAATATCCTCAACACCCTCCAACAAATGACTATGGCAGCCAATGCCTACAAAACCCAGACAGGAATCCCAGATAAAGCTATTGTTGAGCTCCTTATTGCTGGTTTCTCTGACCAGTTAAAAGGATGGTGGGATTGCCAACTCACTGAAACCGATCAACTACATATCTTAAACTCCTTCCAAACATATGAGGACCAAACACCCATCCTTGACCCATCAGGAAACACTATCCAAGATGCTGTGTCAACCCTTATTCTTACAATTTCTTTACATTTTGTTGGAGACCCTTCCCATTTGAAAGACAAAAATGCTGAACTTTTTTCCAACCTTAGATGTAAGAAGCTAAGTGACTTTCAATGATACAAAAACACCTTCCCTACCCATGTCATGCTTAGGGAAGATTCAAACCAACCCTTTTGGAAAGAAAAATTCCTTGCAGGACTACCTGTTCTCTTAGGAGAAAAGGTTAGAAACAAAATCAAAGATACCTTTACAACAAAAACCATACCATATGACCAGCTTACATATGGTGAACTTGTAAGCTTTACTCAAAAGGAAGGTCTGAAGATCTGTCAGGATCTTAAACTCTAGAAGCACCTAAAGTGAGAAATGAAACGTACCAGACAAGAACTTGGTAGCTTCTGCCACAAGTTCGACCTTTCCACCAAAAAACCCTCCTGCAGTAGAAACTGTTCACAACCCAAAAAATATTCGAGCCAAAGATCTCCTTATAGACGATCAGTACATAAAAACCGACAACAATTCTATTCTAAACCAGATCAACCTTACTACAAACACTACCAGAAAACCTGAGAAAAGCAACGGAATTACCGACGAAAATATTCCGTGGGTAATGTATACCGACAGAAATAATTCCGTCTCCAAATCTGTCGGTATATACCGACAGATTTATTTTGTCGGTACTTCCGTCGATATATACCGACAGAATATGTCCATCGGTATCTACCGACGGTTTTGCCGACGGAGTATACAGTTTGTCTGGAAATACGTAACGGCATGGTGACGTCAGGCGATTTTACCGACAGACATTACCGAGGGATTCAAACTGAGATAGCCGTATAGTGACGTGGCGCTTTCACCGACGGAAGTATTCCGTCGGTGATTCCATCGGAAAAAACCATTATATACCCCCATCTGCCGACACTCTTTTCCTTTGTTTCTCCTTCTTCTTCTTTCCCATCCCACCTCTCCCCTCCCAAATTGCAGCCAAACACCCATCCCAAACTCTCCACTATTCTCAACATGAGCACTCAAGTTTCTTATATCTTGTACGTGGTCACAATATCCGTTTCTTGTAGATTTTATCATTTTTTTGTAAGTAAATCTATCCTTTTTAGTTTTAATATTTAATTATGAATTTTATTATTTTAGTATATGTATTTTGTTAACGTTTGTACTTGTTTAATTGTTATTTGTCAAAGAAACTTGTAGTATGAATGTATAATTTTGTAGTTGTTATAGTTTGTTTTAGATTTTGTCAAATTATATTT
>Ga0325414_1000923_pt1 | contig 26715 bp, 19 predicted proteins | sample PopdelMetagenome_8_FD_206183 | JGI IMG/M metagenome (GOLD analysis project Ga0325414, IMG submission 206183) | Populus deltoides microbial communities from Bellville, Georgia, United States - Leaf-PdKOR-R3 | ecosystem: Host-associated > Plants > Phyllosphere > Phylloplane/Leaf | place: USA... | reverse complement strand
AATAAAAGTTCATTGATGTCAAACTTAAGGTCAATAAGCCATACAGGCCACCTTAGAATGGAAGGGCCACTGAAACAATTTCACCATCATTGCAAAAGGTGATGTTTGGTCTCCGGGAGATACCACACGCGCCACCCAAAAAGTGCAGGCATCTTCCCGTAATTTGAATGCACTATCTATTTTTTAAAATTATATTTTATATTTATTAAAATATCAAATTATTCATTAATTAACTTGATTATAACTGGAAAAAATAGTGAAAATATGAAAAGTGTCAAAGAACCAATTCAACCTAAAAGCTTAAGCTGTTGGGTGAGGTCTCAGAATATAATTTATATTATTTTCTAACACAACCCTTCAAGTGAAAGCCTTTTGGGCTTGAAACTTACACATGCCCACATTACCTTGTGTTTAATTTTATCAAATAAATAGGGATGATGAGATTCGAACTCGAAACCACTTGGTCATCAAGACTCTGATACCATGTCAAAGAATCAATTCAACCCAAAAGCTTAAACTGTTAGGTGAGGTCCCAGGATATTATTTATATTATTCTCTAATAAAAAGCCCTTGGACATTAATTAAAGTATTTTTACTTTTAAGGATAAATGAATTATTTTATTATAGTTTTAAAAAATGAAAATATAAAAAAAACCCTCATCACTTAAATAGTTTTTTTTTCTTTGAAGATATATTTAGTCATTTTATTATGTTTTAAAAATATAAAAAGATCTAATATTTTTAATCAATTTGATAATAATTAATAAAACTTGTGAAAAGATTATATTATCCTAATAGATTGTCAAATGATTTTGTTTAGGAATTACAAATTAATTATTTCATTGTCTGGCAAATGAGTCTACAATGAAACCTTGATGCGCATTAATTATAATATGATTCTGCCATGTCATCCGTTGCCTTAATGAAAAATAAATACCAGGCAAGGGGTTGGCTTGACTATTTTCTTTGTTTTTTTGCCTATCTAAAAAAAATATTCAAGATTCATTTTACTTTTTGATTTTTACATGGTTTTTAAAAATTATTATAATTTTTTATTTGAACTTTAATATTTTTTTAATTATTATGCATCTAAAATGAAAATTATTATATTAATAATAAATTGTTAATGAAAATTCAATTCAAAATATTTTTTTTATTTTTTATTTTTAATATAATTTTATCATATTTATGGTTTTTTAAACTTTCAATCATACATAAAATATGAATATATTATTTTAATAATTTTTAACTTACTTCAACAATTATAATTTTTTTTAAAGAGAATTCATGATTCTAATTAAAAATATAGAGTTTGCTAAAATAAAAAAATATATATTTTAATAAAAAAATTTATCTTGAAAAATAAAATTTAAAATAGTTGTATTGGCAGGTTTAATAATATTGTCTAACAATTTCATAAAGACTAAATATATTTTCTTTTTATAGATTTGCAAATTTTTTGATCCACCAGTTATGTAGCGCGAATCTATAAACTAAATAAGACACAAATTGAGACAAAAATAAAGATACAAACAATCAAATAAAAAGAAAAAGAAAGGTACTTTGACATAAATACGGACTCTGAATCCTTAATTACCTCTGTGAATAATCACCGACGTAGACTTCCCGAGGGCACTGTTGTCATTAAGAACCTCAAAAGGCCCTTTCAGCCCCTAACCTCCGGCTATTTTTCTCTCTCCACTGTGCACCGCTCTCTCTTTCCCCAAAAAAACCCCCCGTCCAGTGCGTGTCTCCACGCTCTCAACGACTCGCTCTCTCCTCCTCCTCCTTCCCCCCCCTCCTCCTTTGTTTTCTCCGTTTTTCCCATCTACGTGTTCTGTCTTTTTTGACATCCTCTTTCTCTCTGAAACCCTAAATTAGGGTTTTAATAAAATTCGGCTTAATGGAATTGAATCTCTCCAGTTCCTTAATATGTAATTGAAATATAACAACACATAATGATTGAGAAATCCAAGAAGAACAAAAAGGGAGTGATCAGTGAAGAAGATGTTTCCACTCTCTTACAAAGGTACGAACCTTTTTCTTTTCTGTTTTTATTTAATTTTTATTTTTGGGTAATTAAAATTTGGGTTTTTTTTTTTTTTGTATTCAGGTATACAGCGACGACAATCCTAGCGTTGCTGCAAGAAGTGGCTCAATTTGATGGAGCGAAAATTGATTGGAATGCGTTAGTTAAAAAGACCAGCACTGGAATTTCTAATGCAAGGGAGTATCAAATGCTATGGAGACATTTAGCATATCGACACGTTTTACCTGAGAAATTCGATGATGGAGCTCACCCTCTGGTTTGCTCTGCCTCTTTGCCTGAAAAACTCAATGCCGCCTCTTCTTTTTTTCTTCTTCTTTTATTTGGATTTGAATGTTTTTTTTTCCAGGATGATGATGATAGTGATTTAGAATCTGAACTGGAAGCTTTTCCTAGTGTTACTAGTGAAGCTTCGACCGAGGCTGCAGCTTGTGTTAAGGTGGGCTTCTATCCCATTACTTTGATAGTGATTGTTTCTATATACTATGTGTGATACAATCTGTTGTTGTTTGTTTAATCCTTGTATAAATTTCGAGTTTTGGAGATTTTATGTAAGATTTCTAGTTCAGAAACTCATTTCAAGAGTTGAATGTGTCAAAAAGAAAAAGGACGAATTAGTTTTAAATTTTCCGTTGTCAACTACTCGCATACAGATAAAGGGTTGAAACGTGTCAAGTTAATTATAGTTTCCAAACAAATGTAATGATGTTCAAAGGGGCAAGGGCATTGTAAAAACAAGATGGTTTCCAGGAAACTACTGTGACTACATGATAGAGCTTGAGGTGCAATTTTTTTATGTTTTAATCATTTAATGGACTCCTTCTCTTTGAGATATTCCAAGAAGGCAGAACATGCTTGAATAATTTGTTTTATTTGATTCCTCTTCATTTTCTATGTCCAGTTACCTTATTGATGAGAATGGTTGTTTTGGTTAGGTATTAATAGCATCTGGTTTACCAAGTGATTCAACTCACCCAAACAACACAACAGTTGAGGCTCCCTTAACTATAAACATACCTAATGGCCGGTCGCTTAGAGCTACATCAGAAAATTCACAATCTGATGTGATGCGGGGGGTGAACATTAGAGTTCCAGTTTCTGTGCAGAAACTGTCTCTGCCTGCAGTGATGTCTTGTCCTGCTTCTGAAGTATATGATGCAAATGGATCAGGTAGTGGCACATTTCCTCCAAGAAGGAAAAGGAAACCCTGGTCAGAATCTGAGGACATGGAACTGATTGCTGCTGTGCAAAAATTGGGCGAGGGGAATTGGGCAAGCATTGTAAGAGGTGAATTCAAGGGTGATAGAACTGCTTCCCAGCTGTCTCAGGTTGTTTTCCATGAAGTGCAATTAAATTATCATCCTTTCTCATTCTTTTTCATGCTTACTGTAATTAGATTCTTCAGGCTTTCATAGGTCAGTAAGAAACACATAGGGTTGATGCTTAGTCATCTAAACTCTCTTTGCTTTTGATATTCCATTCTACCCCTGCAATATTTTGGTTTCAATTGCTATGTATGACGTGGTCAAATCATTGCTTTGGAGGTTGCTTTACTTAGGTCATGTCTTGATCGTTCATGGAAATGGTTGTTGTATATCATTTCTTATTATGGACTCTAAGGGATCTAGTTGTTAACAGTTCATTTGCAATGGCACATATATTTGTTGGTAGTGCTATGAGGGTCATCCCTTCAGATATTGTTGCGAGTGCTATTAACCATGGCTTGTCCACAAACACAGATGTATTCTTCATAAAAATGTTTTAAGATTATAAAACATTGAAACATATTGTTGAAAATGTAAAGAAAATCCACTGAGAATTAAAGGAGAACATGGCTAGACTTGATTAGTTCTGATATCTTGATTCTTTGCAAATACAATAAGAACTTCATACAGGATTAGCATGCATCTAAATTTCCATTTCAACATATGTAGTGCACATGTCTGATGACTTTGGAGTTAGTTTTTTTTTTTCTTTTTTCAAAAACACTGGAGCAATTTGTTAACCATATCATCAAAATGGAAATATATTGTTGAAAATGTAAATAACATGAATAAGTGAGAATTAAGGGAGGATATAGCTAATCCTGATTAGTTTTGCTATCTTGATTTACCGCCTGTAGGATTAGTATTTGCTATCTGGATTTTTCGCAAATACAATGAGGACCACATGTAGGATTAGTATTTGCTATCTTGAATTTTCGCAAATACAATGAGGATTCCATGTAGGATTAGTATTCATCCAGAGTCCTTTCTCAACATTGGCAGTGCACTTCTATGTCTGAACAGAACCTCAAGCAATTTTTTTAGCTGTATGATTGAGATTTGGTTCCATTGGTAAACCCAGTCCTTGAACTTTCATTAAGCATTGTTATTTAATTACTGCCGTGGAGAGCAATCCGTTGTCATCTAGTCCGGTCAGGATGTCTGGGTTCTCCCAGTTTTTCCCGGGTTCAAATCCCGGCAACGGATTTCTTTATTTTTTCAATAAATTCCGAACTGTTCTCATTTTTGGCCATTGTTCTTTCCTTGTCTATTGTTCTGCTATGTTCATGTGGATGTAGATTCCATGAATTGCTGGTTTGTTTTTTTAACTATTAGTGTTCCATATAGAATTTTTTTCCCTTTGCTTTTCTCCTCCTAATTACCATAGCTTATACAAGCAGAGGTGGGCCATTATTCGGAAGCGGCACGGGAACTTGAATGTGGGAACCGTTTCCAGTGCCCCTCAACTCTCTGAGACACAGCGTGCAGCACGCGATGCAGTGAAAATGGCTCTCGATCCTCATCCAGCAGCCAAAAGTTTAATTGCAAGTTCTGGTAAATTATCCTTTCCATCTCATACTGTTTTTAAATTATTTAGGTGTGTTCTAGTAGACAATCTCTAAAAATGCAGTCTGAATTATGAATTTGTCTAAATGTAATAAACAGCTCAACTGCCTTTAAAGCACAATGGTAGTTTGTAGTTTGCTCTCTATGCGTGTAGTTCACATAGGTTTCAGCACTTGCGTGTGTGAGATTCTTACAATTATTCTTTTAACTTGGAGCAGCTGGGACAACTTCTACCAAAACCCCCAATAATTGTGCCTCTCCTACCATCACTGCAGAAGCTTCTCCTGCCCAACATCAATCTCAACAACGTACCATGATGACAAAATCATCTTCAATATGGCCGGTGGGACCTGCAGCAAAATCTCAAGTAATGTTGGCAAAAGCATCAGAAAAATCTATTCTGAGTTCTGATCCTGTGAGAGCTGCTGCAGTTGCTGCTGGGGCTCGCATTGCTACCCAATCAGATGCTGCTTCACTGTTAAAGGCTGCTCAGGCAAAGAATGCTGTCCATATCATGCCCACAGGCAGTTCTTCAATCAAATCATCCATGACTGGTGGTATTTCTACTCACTTAGATGTCAATCCCAATACTCGATTTATCTCCAGTGGCATGGCAACTGCACCAACTACCACACGTCCAGCAGCAAGTGGTCCATGCCCTGGTTTGCCCAAAGCTACTTCACCACTCCCTCAGATGAAAGCTTCTTCATCAACAGCTCAGCATACACAATCCACCCCTGTCACATCATTCAATGCGCAATCTGAACAGACTAATTCTGTTTTGGCCAAAGCCACTGTACTGCCACCTCAGATGAAAGCTTCTTCAATGACAACTCAGAATACACAATCCACCCCTATCACATCATTGAGTACGCCATCTGAACAAACTAATGCTGAAAGTTCGCCAAAGCAAGGCATTGTAACCATTAAGGATACAAAAGCTTTTGGGTCGCAAGAAGTGGCAAATGGCCAAGTTCAAAAGGATGGAGCTCATGTCTCTGTAAAGGAACCAAGTGAGCATGTTCAAGAAGTTAAAGCAGCTTTGACAAACCAAGAAGCAGAGTTGAAAAGTCAAGTAGCTGCTTTGGAGTGTTCTAATGGTTCACCAAAATTGATAATGAATGAAAGTGGCCTGGTAAATGTCACTGGCAACCAGGTTGACGGAAGTCAAAATGCAGATGATAATAAGATGACTTGTTCACCTATCAAGGAAGCTGAAAATCAATCTGCAGTTCAGGAGAATGATGAGAATCAAAGCGTAAGTGAGAGGCAAGCAGATTTGCCAAGCTCAGTAAGCAATGAATCCTGCATAAAAGTGGATAGTATAAGCAAAACAGAAGCCAGCGATGGAATGATGGACGGATAGGGTCAGAGTATTGAATGCAAAGTAGCAGAAGACACTTTCCTTTTCTGTTTGGTCTCTCTATTTGTATTTTAAACGAGATAGAAATTGTGTAAATTGATTACAGTTGTGGAAAGTAATGACTCAGTCCGTCTTTTTCATGATGTAATTTCTTCATGCTCGCCTGGTTTGATAGATCATGTTGTCGTAGATGCATTTGAACACTAATGTCATTGACAAAAAAATGAAAAATAAAAAATCAGATTCCGATAGGTGAAATTTTTTACATTGTTTAAGAAGTAACTAGTCATATTTTATTAATTATTTTTAAATTTATTTAAAAAAAAACAGATACAATTAAGAAATTTTAGATAAAGACTTTATGAGGTATGGATTTTATTTATTTATTTATTTTGTATTCGTCTGTGTTTTTTACGTCGAATTAGAGAGTAACTAATAAGAAAGATATTTTTTTGCGCGTGTAAATGCGGACTTCATCTTGAGATTTCATGTCTTCTTTCCCCCCACCTGATACATAAATCCATCGACTCTGATTTCTTTTGCGGTAAACCATTGGCTTTATGATTTAAAACCTGAAGTTTTCCTTATAAATTGCAAATAAGAAGGCATCTCAGCCTATAAGCTGTGTAAGAACTGTTTGATTCATGTGTCACTGATTAATCTTTCATCTTCCCCGTACATGCTAGTTGGATTGTTGCAGCCAGAAATGCAGTGTGATCTGCATTTTCTGCAAAACCGATGTCAGAAGAAAACCTCCTGTGGTTGGAATGCATGGCAACTGGATAAATTAAAAATCTTAATTGATAAGTTGGGGTGGATTTAGCTTCTGCTGAACCTTTTTTCACTGTCTTGATCTAGAGAAATTCAAACAATGGGCAACAGTATAGGGTTGAGGTAAAGAGAGGATCCGTAGTGTTGCTTGGTAAAAATATTTTGACTAGTTACTTAAATTTTACCCTGTGGGTCAGAAAAATTAACAAGAAACTCGTAGTGTTGCTTCAAGTTCTAGTTGAAGTATCTAATACTACGACAGGCAAGCCAAACGAAAAAATGAAAAACGAAAGGAAAATGGAAAAGGAACAATCCAATCTTCAGTGGTGTTGTGGGGGTTTTCCATCCTCGAACATACTATATTGTTTCTGCAGTGCAGGGCTTGCGCATGAGAAGATTGACTGCTTTTGTCCCTTAAGTTTCTTTAACTTGACACCAAACAAGAAAGAGCGCAAGGGGATTCTAGCTTTGTGTGATGAACTCCTATTTTTAGATGCTGAAATCCCGAGCTCCTCGTCCAGTTTTGTGAGTAACCTTTCCACTTCAACCTTGAGTCCTCTCACACGATCCAGACCGGTTTGCAGCTCATCTGCAACCTTGTTGCTTTCCTGTTTCATGTTGAGAATCTCACCTTGAAACTTAGCTGCTTGATATTCACTTAGCTCAGCCTCTTCTTCTTTGGAACTTGGATTGGAAACTCTCGACAGCTCATCTTGAATATTGCATAAAGATGCATGTCTAGCATGCATTTCATCTATCATTACCGAATTGTTCTCCAGCCATAATGTTAGTTCAGTTTGTATTTCTCTCAAATGTGTGAATATTGGCCGAGTCTCTGAGATGATATATTGACTCTTATCATTTCCATCTCGCCTTGTTTTATCTCTTACTTTTGATAGCTCCACCTTTAAGTCATGGACTGAAGTTTGAAACTTTCGTATCTGATGCAACGTGGTGCTAAACCTCAACCAGAACTCCAGATTTTCCTCCAGCAGTCCATCAATATCTGAACGGATCTTTTCTTCTACAGCTGAAGGAACATGGGGTGAATTTGCACGTTTCATCTTGATCACATTGCTAACCTCTTTCGCAGAGTACCTTCTATTACCTCCAGATACAGCTAATTCACCAATTCTTCCTCTGGCTTCTACATGATGTTCGTGCTCCGAGTCAAAAACTGGCCGCGGAGGTGAACTTGGAGATGAAAGATTTGAATCCAGGAAGCTAGCTGCTTGTGTCATAAGGTCGGGAGAACCTTCTGCATGTGAGTACTTATATTTTGTCGAATCACCATCATTATTTTCATTGAGATTTTGTTGGTGAGAGCTCATTTCACGCAAAGATTGGATCTCTTCATCCCTCAGGGCAAGAGCATTCTTTAATTCCCTAATCTGCAATGCCAATTCAAAGAAACCGTCTCGATTTTTCTTCTCAACGTCACCGAGCTTCTTTCTTACTTCAGTATAATTCCGGAGGACCAAAGTATACTCTTCCAGCAGAAGCTTTTCCCTGTCATCTAACCCACTCGCCAACAACTGTCTCCAGTTGGGTTGATCCTCTTCATCTATTCCCAGTTCCTCTAGCCGAGCAGCAAGATCATTTTCTTCCTCATGCAAATCTCTCTGATCATGTGTGGGGACATGATCATCAGTTATGGCAGTGAGCTTTTGGTTTGGTCCAGATTCCTCTGCTTTGATAAAACTATTGACATCAGGAACATCATCTTTCCTCCCTTCCTTTTCCATTTCCATGGCCTTCGATACAAATGCATCATTGAAAGAAGCCAGATGTTCTTCTTGTTCTTCGACCCCCCTGCCTGCTTTGACATCAACAGCAGCTCCTGATTCTTGGATTGATTCTTCTTTCTCAACTTCCTTGTCTGGTTTAACTGTTTGTAACTTCACTGACAAATGATCAATGGCACAACTTGCTTCAGTTAAACGTGTTAGAAGGTTTTTGTTTTGATCTTTGATTTTTTCGTTGAGGCATTTCACTCTACGCAACTCCTCTTCCAACTCTCTTAGCTTGTTGCTCATTTTCTCTGAATTTTCCATCAGAGTCGCCTTATCCTCTTCTAGAGTCTTGATGTGTGTCTGGAGCCCATCTGAATCAGATTTTAGTCTGTTTACCAGAGCATCTTGAGAAGAGACTGCAGTTTCCAAATTCACAACCTTCTCAACTAGTTCATCAATTCTCTCGGCCAGTTGCATCACAGTGTGGGATGATTTTAAATCTGCTTCCAGCTCACCTTTAATCTTCTCTCGCAACAAATTCGTATCATTTGAATCTATATCTTCTGATTCAGCCTCCTGTTCATCAGCAGGCTCCAGCAGATCTGATTGGTCAGAAAGAAACTCACCTTTAAGGGCTACGTACTTCTGCTGGACTTCCCTAATCCTTCGGTTCTCTGCTTTAGCCTCTTCAGCTGATAGCTCCCGTTTCTCTTGCAACTTAACCAAAGTATCCTTACATGATTTTAGAGCAGTGGCAGCCATCAAAGTTCGGGCTTCATTATCATCAATAACATTGCTGATACCAAACTCATCTTGTAAACCGCTGATTGTCACTTGCATTTCAGTTATCTGATTTTCAATTCCCCCACACTTAGCTTGACATCGTTCAGATACGCTTTGTACAAACTCCTTCTCCGTTTGTAGTGCCAAAATTTCTTTCTGAAGCTTATCAGTTTTCTCTGCAGCCTCTTCTCGGCTAAGGCCTGAACTTGGAGGCACATTGGCTTTAGCAGAGCTAGCAGTTCTATTTAGCTGCTGCCCCTTTCTGGACAATAACATTGTTTGGCTTCTGAAATCTTTCTTTGGCATGCTGGGTACCTTTGGAATATTTGCTTTGGAGACCTTGTGTGCTTCGTTGGGATCATCAGATTCGAATATTGTGGGATCACTTTCTTCAAAATCATCATCATCCATGGCAAACTGAACTTGTTCTGGGAAGACAGTGGCAATGGTGCGGTTGGCACTTTGCAGCTCTTTTGACAGATGATCGAATCTCTCTGCCAATGCTCGATATGCCCGGTAAGAGTCTTCCACATGGTTTATAAGTTCTGGCCTCCTTCTGTAGTACATCTCAGCTCTTTCAGCGAAGGTGTCCCCCGAATTTTCAATGATTTTGAGCATGTTATTAACCTTTTCCTCCATATCTGTCATATCAAAAGTGTGTTAAACTAAAAATCAAAAACAAAAGAAAGAAGAGCCATATATGTCAGTATATAACAGACTTGAATATTCTTATACAACCATAGTCTAAGCTAGACATATTTGAAAATGTTATCTCTGTCATTTTCCTGGTTTCTTGCTTTTTTATAATTTTCTTCACATGTTTTGTGAAAAAAACGGAGAATTGGTAAGCAAATGCACGATTAATCTTAAACAATGTGGGATCATCGGAAGCAGAATTGATTTCGATCTCTTCGTTTGTATAATAAACATAGAGTTAGTTGCCATTGAGCATGTAAAATAATCAAGAACATAACACACACACACACACACACACACATTCTGACTGAATAAAGCCTTTCCCTTGTGTAACCTAGCAAATCTCCAAACGGAAAACTTAAAGGAACCTGGCATGTTGTTGCGGACAATTGACCAATAAGAAGACAGGACTAGTTATGCACCAATCTAGATTCTAGATCACCGAAAGAGACCATACAGAAGACCAGTAATTCTTAGAAACATATACAGATGAATAAAAGAAGACAAAAGTACCCACCTTGGAGGTTTTCTTCCAGCCATTTTGAATGTTTTGTCCTGATGTGGCTTGCCCACCACCATGAATATGCATTGCTTGCTGCTCTCTGCAGCATTGTACCTGCCTTTTCCCTCCCTCAAAATGCAAAAGAGATTCAACGCAATCGGGATAAGATATTGATGATGATAATTGTCAAAGAAGACGAGAAAGAAGATTTTGCCGATAGATAAACACAGCTTTTGCCTAGAGGGTCTCTAATGAGCAGCGGAAGAGGATATTTAGGGCCAAATTTTGTGCCTTTGACAGCCTCAACATCGACAGGGACTCTTCGATGGATGCGGCCATGCTGAAGGATCCTTGATTTGGCAGGTTGTTTCCTAGAATAGAGGGGGGGGGGGGGGGGGGGGGGTTTGCACCCGTTGTTTGATTGCTAGTTGCTTGACAGGATTTTTGCTGCTTATTTTCGTTGTTTTGTTACATGGGCAATCATGGCATGGTCTGTTAGGCTTAGAAATGGACTCCCATCTTATTTTTTCAAGAAGTTCGACTATTTATAAAAAGTAGTGGCTCTTCAATTTGTTAAAACTGAACAAACTGTTTGTGCTTATCTTCTTCTTCTTCTTCTTCTATTTTTGGCAAAATGCCCATCTTCTTTCAATCAACCGAAAGTTGACACACACAGTGCCACTCTGTTTTTCCGGTTAAAATTACGAACCGATTTCTGTTGTTTCAGCATTTACTCCAAAAATGAAAACAGAATAACAAGTATAAATCAATTCTGTCGGTCAATAAAATAAACCTTTGGTACGGTATTGTTATGTTTTTAAAACAAAGTAAGGTTAAGATATGTTTCGGTCCAAAACACGATCTCTTTCTGTAATTTACCATGTGGCACTGGCAGAGGCAGACAGACTATAGTCGTATATAATACCACTTAGGACGTGACTTGCTGTCTGTTGTCTTTCCGGTAACAAAGAAAAACACTTCAACAAAATCAAAACTCCACCAGGAATTTACAGTGGGGGGTTAATTATAATTTACTGCCTGTAGTTTAGAAAAACAAATCAATCGGTCCCGAAAATTATATTATATATGATCTCTATATTTCTAAATATTTTTCCATTTCATGTTGTTTTCTTTTATTATTTAAGAAATAGAAGAGGGGAGAGAGATTTGATGATAGAGGAAAGATATGTTTTTATAGTAAGAGTCAAGAAATTTTTATCATTGAAGAAATTGATTGGTTTGTTGTGAACTACACAGGGACTAGGTGACAATTAACACGGATAACGGGAAATGTGCCACAAGCTATCACCGTACAAATGACGAATCCCAACAGTTTAAGAGGACACAAGTTTCGAGAGATAGCGAGAGAGGATTCGATCACTATACAATATGTACACAATTCCTGCAATTATTTACATAGTTTTTACAGTAGAATATGAAGCATGAACCTGCTTCTGTATGCGCAGCCATATTTACATCAAAGAATTAAAAGCACGCGCAACAAAACGCTCTCTCTCTGTCTCTTATTTTTCTCGCTGAGGTATCTGCCATCACACATTAATCTCCTCAATCGTGGACAGTGACGAGGGAGGGCAGCTGCAGGGGAAAACTCCTTCACGGTCAAGAAATGATTAGAAGCCAAAAAAACCCACCACTTTCAGCATATATTAGTACTAGCTAGGATAAGAAGAACATCAGCAATCTTCTTCTACTGGCAAGCAATAAACCCGACCAGCTACACTCTTTTTTTCTTCTTTTTTTTCTTTTTGCCTTTTTTTTTCTTTTTCTTTCAAGTCCTCCCCATATCTATGTACAATATTTTCTACGTTAAACAGAAGGATGGGTTCTGCCAGAAGACCCGGCAGTTACAGAAGTATAGCACAATGAACAGTAAAGTGAAATCATTAGCAGCACTAAATGTCAGATGTTCTGGACGGAAGAAAGCCACTGTTCCATGTATTTCTTGCTCTCTGCACATTGAAGTTAAATAAAGTAAGAACTCAGCACAGAGAAACAATCACATTTTAAGACAGGTTGAAAGAGAAAAAATACATTTTGCTTCCACCAACCACTTAGATGAATATATTTGCAATCAATATGAAATCACAAAAGGGATTAAACAGCAAAAAGCCAATAAGCATAGATAAACAAGAAATAGGAGTGGAGTTCAGTACTCGTTTCTTTTTCTTAAATTTCATCAGTTGCGCTCAAATTGTGATCATTCAATAGTTCAGCTGATGCAAATTGCAAAACATATCTTAAAGGTAATTGCAAAACATTTCTCAAAGAAAGATAAATGTAAATCTTGGGATGAGTGCCGAGATATGGCAAAACTATATGAAGGGCGGGAAGGGCAAAGCAAGGGTAGTTCAGGAGGTAGGGTTCAGAGTCTTGTTGACATGAGGCAAGTGAAAGCAATTACAAAAATACAGTTTCCCACAAAGAATCCAATCAACAAGCATCCTGCTTCTAAAAGCTGACCAGGAACAACAATTCATAAGATAAAATTCATCAAGTAGAGTAGATATCCAGATACATAATCACAAATATATATATATATATATGCAAGATGCGGATCAATTTTCCTCTTCTGAACCTTGTTGGAAAGAGGAAAAGGGAAATAGAAGGCAACACCGAAACACCTAATAATGTAGGAGATATTTTTGTGCATTGATTATGTATGGAATTCAAACAAGCATCCTTTTATGCAGTGACAAGCAACTGCTCAATTAGCTGACTACCAAAGTAACCAACCAGTATGGGACAAAATGAAACACTGGTGTGAAATAATTCAGATTGCTGTTCAAGGCTCTCAAACCTAGAAATATGTTAGATGTTTCTCCTTTTTAAACCTCTTAATGTCTAATAAATTATGGCTAGATTATAGCCCATGCCAAAACGACTATTGTAAATAACTATAGCAAATTGCATTCCAATTTAGAAGTAAAGGCTCTCTTAGGCAATCGCATTCTTTGTGTAACTTAGTTAAGATTGCCTGCGTACAGAAGACGTTGAATGACTTTCCTTGCCACATCACAGTAATCATTTTTTGTTTTAAATGATTTCATAATAGCCTGTTCATTTATCATTGAAAGGAGAGCTGACAAGTAAGGTAGCAGAAACAGTTCTAAACACTTCACCATCCTTTACACCATGGTTATTGCAATACTAATTGCGTGATAATCTACCTAGAAAACTATTAATCAACACAGCATAAGGAAACCTACACTAACAGTGGAAGAGGAAAATAGAAGATTTTGTAGAAGCAACCAAAATATAAAAAGAACTCTGGAAGAGCAATGGCTCTTACCATCTGGAATGTTAACAATAGCACCAAACAGATTGTTCTTTTTATCCTCAAAGGCATTATCTTGAACACGGCCATAACATGGGACCAGCACAGCAAAACTGTTGTCCGTATCATCATCACTCTGAAATTCAGGTCCATGAGGCTCTAACCACCCAATGGAATAATCAGAGTCATCAGACTCTGACCCTGAAACACAGCCACCATCAGATGGCACAAGAACAACATCATATTCCCTATCAATTTTCCGCTCTTCCCGGCTGTGCCATTTTCTCTTAACCCTTCTAGAGGAGGATGCCACATTAGTCTGAACCAAAGGAAATTTCAGAGTATCCGACGATTCCCACAAATCTGAGTCAGGTCTTGCGTTTAAAGAAGACCCATTTGAAATTCTGGGTTCCTGATGCTTTCCACTCCATAACCACCATGAAAGATTGGTAAATGCCACAGCCATTAAATCAACAAAAAAATCAACCTAGCAAATTGATCACAGAAAAACTCAACAAACTGCAATTAATCCAAGGTCTGATGATTGAAGAGCGGAAATAGGCAAGACAACGAGTACTTTACCCCTGTAGAAAGGAATCAACAATAAACACAGTGTTAACACACAAAAATAGAGTAACTGATGTTGACAACCAAAAAGAAGATAGCAACCTTATATGCAGCAACAAAACCAACTAGCTTTAAATGAAACAAAAAAAGAAAAGAAATTGCCCTTCATGTTTTCCTTATGATTTTCACTTTCATGATGAAAAAACTTCGAAAAGGTTGGATTTTTTTTCACATTTTTGGTTCCATCCAAAATTTAACATCAAATAAAAAAAAATCAAAGAATAAGAAAAGAAAAATTACAAGGCACAGGTTCGATGAACTATCACTGATAAATACAATGAATTTACATAAATTTAATGAATAAGAAAAGAAAAATTACAAGGCACGGGTTCAATGAACTGCCACTAGTCTATACAATAAATTCACATATGAAAAATAAAGAATTTAATATCAAAATAAAGAATCATCCAAAAGAAAATCTAAAATAGAAAAGGACGTAATTGTACCAAAAATAGATCTCTCCCAATCCATACAAAGCGAGCAGAAAACAGATTTCTCAAGCTCACCAGATGCACGTGAACTCAATATTATTACTAAATAAATAAGAAATTTGAAAAATCAAAATATTCACTTTCTTTCGCGTTCTTGGCTGAATCAATCTCAGGATCAAGAAACCAATCAATTGCTAAAAGAAGGCTATAGGTTCAAAAAATCAAGATCAGATTACAAGCGTAATGTAATGCGGATACCTTAAAAACAAGGAGTTGTGATTGTGTTTCGAGCTTGTATCCGAACAGATGAATGAGAATGAGAAACCCTAGTTTCGATAGATTTGTCTCCTCTTTTTTAGATTAAGAGAAAGAACAAAAAAATTAAAGAAAGAAGAGATTGAGAGATTTGAGTTTTGGTTCTAATTGGAAAGTTATGAGCAACTTACAAAACAAAACTAACTTGATTTGTTATTCTCTGGAACCGGGTTTACTATATCACATGAGCTTTGTCTTAAACGTGTGAACATCGGGGCTTTTAGTTGGACCGCCTATAGGATTAAGATTTGTAAATAGTAATTGAGTGATGAGTATGATTTACAAATAAAAAAAAATATATATATATATATATATATATTTCACATGGATAAGTAACCTAGCTGAGATTCTATAGGAATTAACAAAAAATAATAAATAAATAAATCTTGGAACACAAAAATTATTTTTTGATGGAGAATAAATATATTGTTGAAGGAAAAACGAGGAGGAGGATAAACGATGATTAGGTGAGGGGAGGTTGAGTGTTAGTGTGGATACGGGTGCAGGAGAGCAGGGCTGATCAATTGGTCTGGTCAGCATTGTGGTGCTGGTGGGGGGTGGCTGCCGGGAAGGGAGGCTTGAGGAAAGGTAAAGGAAATAAGCAATGACGTGGCATGGGAAATGACCATGGATTTGCGTGTCTTTGTGGCTCAAGTAACCGGTGTGTGCTAGAAACTGTAGCTGTGGCTGTACAATACAAATATAATAAATGGTCATCAATCAAGCCCCGGCCAGCTAGCAGATTGGCTAAATTTTAATTTAAAAAAAAATATTAATTTTTTTTATATTGTTTTGATATATTAATATTATAAAAAATTAAAAATTAAAAATTAAAAATATTATTTTAATATATTTAAGTAAAAAATCAACCTCTAATTCGTGAGTAGTTAATTAAAGAATAAACTATATGCCTTGAAAGTTTTCAATTGCACATGGTCTCCTCGAAAGTTTGGATTCTAATGGTTGGACGGAAGAATTTAAGGCCAAATCTTTGTGGTTTCTTTTTTCTTTCTGTCTCTAGCAGTGTGGGGGTGCTTGATGAAATTCATAGTGTAATTTCTTTATTTACTCATCATTAGCAGTTAGCACCACTCAGTCAATTAAAGCTGTGGAGGACCTTCTTCCTTTTCTTTTTGGAGGATTTATATTTTTGTGTTTTTTTATTTAAAAATATATTAAATTTTTAATATAGAACATCAAAACAATTTAAAAACACCTAAAAAACTAATTTAAAACTATAAATATATATATATAAAAACCTGGTTGTACGATGCAACAAAAGCAAAAAGATGGTACAGAAAAGGTATCAATAATGCGCAACTCTACATGTTCTCAAATTTCCTTGGTTTTTCCTAGCCGCTAAAGCAAATCTCATGATGGCCATGGGCTTCAAAAGGGCATCAAGTATAGTTCATCCACAACCCTGAAGATAAGGGAAAAACCCACGTATGGTGGTCTCTCCTCCTTCAACCAGCTGCAAGGGGGAGGTCCACAGATTCTCTCGCCGGAACCACATGTTCTTGTGATCATGACTTGTTTCCATTCACCCTCTTGGTTTAATCAACCTGAGAAGGACTTGCATGCTATATCGTTCAACCAACAACTGGCACACATGGCGGTTTGTCGTCGTGACAACGACCATGCAATTTCCAGAAGCTAGTCACTAATCATCTTATTATGCTACGATTTTTTCGTGCTGCATTTGCAAAACATACACGGAAGGCAGAGGGCATCTGTATCCATCTCTAATCAGCCTGGAGGAGGGCCTACCAGCTACCGAACCCCTTTGTTTTTGGCACTCAATTATTGCGGGATCTGATAATTAATTAATTACTTGTTGGTCTTGGCTCCACACACACAAATAATGATAATAATGATAATAATAATAATATAGTAGTCTTTGGTTAATCTTCGATGCATTGGCTGGCGACTGTGCCAAGAATCAACGAAATTGATGGTTCGGAGACTTTGGTAAGGCGTGTCGATCGGTCGAAGAGGATAAATCCATGATAGTTAAGAGATCGTTTTGCAATTTTGTTGTTAGAATCACTTGAAACATTTTGGCACTTTGCACTCAACGTTCACTCAAGAAATTGCTACGCCTATCTGTTTGCTTTCACTTTACATGTATGTATACCTTGACAAGTGTTGGGTTTTTTCTTTTCTTCCTTCAAACAAAAGAAACCAAGTCTCGTGTCAATTGAAACAAGTTAATTAGCACTTAGAATTCATTAAAAAAAAATAAAAAAAAAGCTATTATATTTTTTTTATCTGCATGCTTCATTTATATATTTTTTTATTAACATGAGTGTCCGAGTTAGCTTGCGTATACCTCGACTAATTCTACGAGCCCTAAAATTAATAACTATGTAAATCTTCAATAATCTTAAAGTTCATGAGATTCCAACAATGATTTTTAAATAATAAATTTAAAATCTGACCAATAAACTACTACGCTCAAGATTGCTCCGCTAATTTATTATACCTTGACAAGTCGATAGCTCTTGAATTATCCCATTTCCTCTAGTCCTATAATAATAAATCAAATGGAAAACGGAAATCGACATGCATGTAAGAGAGGAATACAAACAAGAGCAACAATTATTAGACTGTCGGCCTAGCATCAAGAGCCAGCCTTTCGGGTGAAGCCGATCTGACTTTCTCATTAGCCTAGACCAGGATTGGTCGGACTTTGCAGCTGTCGCCTCAGTACAGCTCTCCGACAAGCCCAGGGTGAGATAGGATTTAGAGGGCCCATATTAACCGATTTCACTAGTCTATTAGGCCCAATTCCTCCTCTTCCTAGTCCTCTCCACCTAAACCCCCAAAACGGGCAAAAACGCACGCACGCACGCACAGTGAAGAGTTGCGATTCCTCGAAACCTCAATTCACTTAGCCGTCTCTGCAATGGAATCACAACTACTCTCCACTTCACCATCTGCTTTCCACTTCCCCTCACCAAAGACCCTCTTCTCTAACAAAACCACACACAGAAACCCAAACTTTTCTTCCTTTACGCCCAAAAGAAAACTAGCGATCCAGGCTAAACTCATGGAGAAAGAGAACAAGTTGTGGGGAGGTAGATTCGAACAGACCGTGACAGATAAAGTAGAGAAATTCACCGAGTCAATCTCGTTTGACAAGGAGTTGTACAAGCATGACATTATGGGCAGCAAAGCTCATGCATCCATGCTTGCAAAACAGGTCCCTTCTTGCTCTTGCATTGACAGTTTCTTGATTTCTTTCCTTAAGCAAGTGAATTGGGCTATTAAGCTTGTTATGCTGCTTTGTGTTTTGCAGGGGTTGATGAGCGAGAGTGATAAAGACAGTATTTTGAAAGGGCTCGATGAGATACAACGAAAGATTGAGGCTGGTGAGTTTGAGTGGAGGGAAGACAGGGAAGATGTGCATATGAATATTGAGGCAACGCTTACTGAGATGATTGGTGAACCTGCCAAGAAACTGCATACAGCGAGGAGTAGGAATGATCAAGTTTTGACTGATTTTAAATTGTGGTGTCGTGATGCTATTGATAGAATCGCTGCATCTATAAAAAATTTACAGGTTGCATTGGTGAAATTGGCTTTGAATAATGAAGGGCTCATTGTTCCTGGTTACACACATTTGCAAAGAGCGCAGCCTGTTTTGTTGCCGCATCTGCTCTTAGCTTATGTCGAACAGGTTTGATTGCCTTGTTGCTGTTGGTTGGTGGGGAACATTTTAGAATCTTTATGTCTATAAGAACCAAAACTCACTTGTAGGGCGCTTACTGTGTTAACTGACGAGAACATTGAGACTTGCATGCTTGATCTGTCTAGTATTAAAAAGCTTCAATTGGAAACTTTAGTAGTTACATTAAATATTGATTTGATGGTTGGTTGAGAATTTTAGGTGATTTTTGGACATGTTAAATGATTGGTTTCTCTGGCAATGGTCAGAGATGGTGTTACTACTGACCAAAACAGCCTTCTTTTTTTTCCTTTTCCCTGTAAATCAGTCTTGGTGTCTTCATAAGAGTGAACACTGACTAAAAAATTTTCTTGTAGCTTGAACGTGATGCTGGTCGCTTACTTGATTGTAAACTTAGGATGAACTTCTGCCCCCTGGGTGCATGTGCATTGGCTGGCACCGGTTTGCCTATCGATAGGTTTATGACTTCTGAAGCTTTAGGATTCACTGCTCCCATGAGGAATAGGTAAGCACATATTTCTTTGATATTTTTTATACTCTGGGGTGTCAATTGGGAATCTGAGAAAGATGGTGTTTGTCAGCTGACTAATTAGTTGGCGTCAAGGCCTTTTATATTGGTTTTTGACTGCCCCATTCAAGAATCTGGTCATTATTTCTTTCTCGTACATTATGAATTATATCTTTTTCTGTTTATTGATGGCTGTGTGATGTATTCCCTGGCTTATCTTCGTGATGACAAATTGCAAGATTTTGCCAAACATTGGAACCTTTATCAATTTTATTTCTAGATTCTTTCTTAATTACTGTAATATTAGTATTATGCTGTGTGAATAACTCCTTTTTTAAAGCAGCACTTTCATGCTTTCTGCTCTAGGTAAGATGTCAATTGTTGGCTCCTGAAAATGGGGCATGTGGGACCATCTGTGTGTGTTCTTATCTACTCTTTTATCTCTTATTTGCTTTTGAATTTCCCTCCCTTCTTGATACCTGGCTTCCTTGAGTAGTTGGTTATGTTTCATTTTTTTATATAGCATTGATGCAGTTTCAGACCGAGATTTTGTCATGGAGTTTCTTTCTGCTAATTCCATCACAGCAATTCATCTTTCTCGATTGGGTGAAGAATGGGTGTTGTGGGCCTCGGAGGAGTTTGGATTTTTAACACCAAGTGATTCTGTTTCAACTGGAAGTAGTATTATGCCTCAAAAGAAAAACCCAGATCCCATGGAACTTGTCCGAGGAAAATCTGCTAGGGTCATAGGAGACCTGGTCACTCTTCTCACATTGTGCAAAGGGCTTCCACTCGCTTATAATCGTGATTTGCAGGTAGGCTCTTTTATAGATTTATCTGGTATCGATATGGTAAAAGTTTTGGGGTGCCTCTTTATTATGTCGTGGGATACCAGACCATCCGCAGTTGTAGAGAGAAATTTAGCCTTTTTGCTCTTGAAGTTGAGATCAAGTTTACCTTTGGAATTGCGCACACTTATCATTGTTTGATTTATATTAGTTATGCAGATGCATGCTTCCATACTTATCCTGCTATTCATCCTTCCCTTCTCTTTCAGTGATCTTTTACCATTATTCGGATTTTGAATATTTTTTATTTTCATGAGACAGGAAGACAAGGAACCTGTATTTGACAGTGTTAAGACAGTTGTAGGGATGCTCGATGTGTCAGCAGAGTTTGCACAGAACATCACTTTTAATCAGGAGAGAATTCAAAAGTCTCTGCCAGCCGGCCATCTTGATGCCACAACACTTGCTGATTATCTTGTCAATAAGGCAAGTTATTGTTATTGATTGACTTCCTTTTGTCATTTAAAATAAGCTTGGATTTGTTCTTCTTCCAAGTTTTCATCATGATTATGAGGAATGCAGCTACCTAATAATAGTTCCAGGGACAATCAAAAACCGAACTGAGAGCTTGTGTCCATCACCCATGGACATCGGTTTTCCTAATATCCATTTCAACAAAGGAATTATTTCAGTAAATTACTAATCCAGAATACTATAGAAATGAGTTTCTGTAGGTTGTGGATGCGAATTCTTTTTCCTACTTATTGTAAAGTCGAGTTAAGCAGTGAATATTAACAAAATGGTTTGAGGAGAGGAAATGTGGCGAGGGGAAGGAGAAAGACTGCCTTGCTAAAAATACCTGGATAATTCTTACTCAAGGAGAGAATAAGGAGGGACAAATTGGTAACAGATGATCCTGAATGGAAAATCATACTGACATGAACAGTAATGCCAAACAGTTTAAGACATGAGCAGTAATAACACCAATCACTTCTGAGGGCTAAACTGAGTGTATCCATGTAATAAACTGGCATTGTTTTTGTGTTCCTGTTATGTTTCCAATTTATTTCTAGGCTTCTAAATTCCTAGAGTCTCTGAATTTTTTCTTCTGCATCATATTTAATTATTGGTTCAGTACCAATAGTGTGGTGGTTCCTAGTTGTTTTGACAATTCTCCATTCACATTTTTTTCTATTCATTCCAATCCTTTTCGCTCAAACTGTTAAAATTTTCAACTGCCTTGTATGTCTTCTTTTTTGTAGGGACTGCCTTTCAGAACAGCCCATGAAATAGTTGGAACATGTGTTCATTTATGTGTTTCAAGGAACTTGCGGCTTGAAGATCTAACTCTTGATGATCTGAAACGTATAAGCCCTGCCTTTCACCAAGATGTATACGAGTATCTTGGAGTAGAAAATGCAGTTAATAAATTCTGCTCGTATGGTTCCACCGGGTCAGCTTGCGTTGGAAGTCAGCTAGATTACTGGGTTACTAAACTCGAGATTAGCAAAATCTGACCTTGATAATGAACGTTGCAGCAGATCCTAAATGGGGTACTTCGCAGGATAATTGAAGCCAATTTTCAGGACCAGGAATATTGTCATGCAGTGGGCATCAGAGTTTAGCAATTATAAATCCGTTTAAGATGCCAACAAGAAGTGGGAAAATACCATTAGGCTAAATTTTGTTACTTTTGCATTACAATTTTGCCCAACCCGTTGCATGTTGTATTAGAAGAACTCAAGTACATGTCATGAATTGATGTGGTTTTCCCGTTATAGTATATCAGTTTTTAACTGCTTCTAAATTTGTTAATAAAGTTTGATCAACTGAAACTTTCATTAGATAGTAGGTCTTTTGAGGCATCAAAACGTCACCAGATAAGGAACAGTCCCGCCAATTGCTAGCATGCTCTTCAGGCGCGCACAAATAAAGTAATCGGGTTGTGGATGCTGGTTCCATTACTGGTGGATGAATCAGTGCAGGCGGCCTCTTAAGAAAACTCCCTGCCTTTGATGGTCTGGCTATGTTTAATAATGTACGCTAATGGACAGGCCAAATTTGTTTTTACATTGATCAATGATGTATCTGCTATCTGTAGCTGTGAACTTCAGCTATTAGCTTTCATTGATCCAAAATGCAATCTCTCAAAGCATGGTTCGCCTCCAGTTCAAATACAAATGCAGCTGGAAAAAATCATTACAATCAATAGAAGTTAGGCTCACATCTGCCTATCTCAAAGCATAAGGGAGGGGTTCCTCAACCCACACTAGCAAAAATTGAGTTCATCCTGTGGCCACAAAATTCAACAGACTCCACTTTCAGATTTGAACGCGCCCCCCATTATTCATGTATAAATTGTAAAGTCGAGGTTCCCTGTCCTTGGAGTAGAACACAAGGTATCTTAATAAAAAATCATCTGGCTGCTGACCGCTTTGCCCCTCTTGTTAACTTCAAAGGGATATCTGCTAGGGCAACTTTTTCCATTTTCCTCGGGCCTTCAGCATTTTCTGGCAGCGAGCAAGATTGAGAAGTGGTGTCGAGCTGCAGGGCTGATTTCTGCTTTCTTGTTTTCTTGACAGGTTTTATAGGGCTTGAATTCATCTGTAGGGATTCAAATTTTTGTTACAAAGCAATGGAAAAGGTCAAAACTAACAGTAAAGTACTGATACAGCTGATTACACTTCGAATCTTAGGACAAAATATTAAGAGCATTGAAGGGGAAGTGACTGTGAAAGAAAAATAATTGCCGACTTCAACTTTCAAAACATTACTGTTACCACAACTGAAAAAATATAAAATGGAAAAGGTTGGCTCAAAAACAAGAACAGTTAAATGTTAAAGTGAAGCATACCCGCGCATTCCCAATTTCATGCAAAGGTTTCCTTAGAGGTTGAAGATCATTATTCAAGTCAGTAGATTGAGACATGATAACATCTTTTCCTGTCTCGGATGAACTGGATACGTGCAACTTTTGAGCGACCTCTGATTGCTGGGGGTCATCCGCCTTGCTTGAGACTTTTCTATTGGTGCACTTCAATGCTGCACACCCACAACATGTCCCACAGCTTCCTCCAGCAGCCCGACATTCACATTTTGTTGTCTTGCAGAGGGATTTCTTGCTGCACGAGCAGCAAACACCTGATGCAGATTTCCCCATGACCGTAGTATTTCCTCCTGAACCTTCTGATTCATATGTATCCGTTCCTAATAGCTCAATACTACTTCCGACTGAAAAAGAGGACTGAACCACACCTACCTGATCAAAAAATGCCACCTCTGCATTAGATCCAAATTTTCTGGCCTTTCTGCATAGACTAATTTGCTTTTCGCTGAGAAAGATTCTAACTAATCAAAGCTTCCTTTGTACAATTCAAGCTCAAAAGATCAAGTAAAAGCAGGACATGGAACAAGCCAGCCAGACAGATGCTTACCTGTGGGTTCCTTGAATTAACTTGTGCCTTGGCCATTCCCAGTCGACTGACCAAACTACTTAACCTGGTAACTTCTTCTTTCAAGTCCCTTAACTCGCTATCCCTCACTGTGCATTCAACTTCCTTATCCTGCAACAGGCACCTTAAAGAACACAGAAAGAACAAGTTCAATCAAAGGCATACTGATCACATGTACGAGTACGGAGGAAAGAAAACTGTAAATTGAGGGAAAACATGTTCAGCAACTAAACACACCTGAAATTTTCAAGCCTTAGCTTCTCTGCTTCTTCCTCAAACTTTCTGACCTCATAATCCATCCTAAAGAAATTTGATGGAACCACTTTGTATCAATTGATGGATGAGAATGGAAGAAATCAACACTAAGTTTGAAACTAATAAGATAACATGAAGATCAATATCAGGTAGAACAATAAAATTGTTAGAAAACCACAAGGTAAAAAATTTACAAACATTGACACAAAAAAAAGGTATGAGGATGAAAGGATGAGCCATTTAGCATTGAATAGAGTACGAGGACTTACTCTTCCATTTGACGTTCATATTCAGAACGTATTTCCTCCACCCGTGCTGCAACTTTAAGCTCAAGCTCAATACCCTACACGATAGCATCTCAAGAGAGATATAAATTAAAAAAGCCAAAGCATAAATGAATGACCCAATTTTCAGCACAAACAAAAGCTCACTCATATCTAAAAGGTGCAGTAACAAATAATAACGATTTTTGTCCCTTAATTCACTGCTGGAAATGAAAAAACTATAGCAGAGTTTAACCCAGAGTGCAGACCATATACTTCAGTATGAACTTTCAAATCAAACCACGATAGCAAAAGGCATGTATGAGCAGAAATTTGATAGCTTCAATGAGTGATATCAATCAATTGTTCGCATTTAGAATATGAAATAAGTATTATTTCAGTTCTATCAATTCATAGACTTAAAAGGTGTTATTCACCAGAGGTATGTCCAGACAGTCACCATGATATCATTGGGCTAGAAGGAATTCACCCATGAGAATAAATCTATGTGCAAGTGTCATCCCAAACACCACCACTTAACATGCACATTAATACACATTCTGTAGAGAGCCTCATCATTTACAGATCAGCATGTTCACAGAGGCACAGGCACACACAATCTAGTCATGTTCATCATCAGTACCTGGCTTCCTGCATTGCTGCCAGCTTTAACGCCTGTACAAGATTTGGGAATAAACAAAAAGTCAATGAATTATACTATTAAACAAATCAAACGTGAATTGTATGAAGCACTGGAACCACTTACCAGAATTTTTTTGAGACAAAGCCTTTCGAGATTCTAATAGACCCTTCAGCCGTTTAGCTGCCATTGAAGCTTCCTCTGTCTTTCGTTGCAATACCTAGTGTTGAAGCATAAGAATCAAGAAAAATGACTCTCTAGAAGTTATTCATGGAAAAAAGATAAATGGACCAGAATGATTCTAACAGATCTTCATTAAGGAGTATAAATATTATTAATTAAAAAAAAGTGTTTTGGGGAACATAGAAACTTTGAAAGAAGAATGAAATTACCAGCTTTTGTCTCTGGTTCAAAGCCAACAGCTTACGCATTTCGTACTGGTTCCTTCTTTGCTCTTTCTTCATCTGTTGATATGGAAACTCAATACATTAATGCCAGACCTCCCTAAACACAAAAGTTTACATTCCCAAGCTACAAGATGCTACAAACTAATTAAATGCAAGAATGGCTCCCTTACAGTAACCACAAACCTGAAGAACTTCTCTTTCCAGTGAAGCTTTTGATAGCCTGAATTGCACGGAGTCTAACTTCATCTTACATAGGAGTTGAACCTTGTGCAGTGAGAAAAAAAAAAGAAGCAAATTTAGTGAAACAAGTTTTACATCCTGACAAATTAATTTGCCAAGGCATGTTCCATATATAGCAACAACAAAAAATCACCTTCTGAGCCTTTAATCTCTGAATCTCATCCGGTCTCCCTGATTCACCATTTTTTTGTTTTAGCTTTGAGAACTGAGAATGTGCATTTAGTTTCTTCTTCAATTCCATGACCTGAAAATGGCACAATATTTGTTACAGATACGCTAGTGCGAATATCATAATGTGACTCAAAACCCACCTGTTCTTCAAGGTTTCGTGACTTCTGAATGTCATCTTGTTTCCTTTTTCCAACACTGCCACCAACGGAAATCGGTGACGAAATTTTAGCACCATCTTTTTCCTTCAATTCCTCAATCTCCCTCTGCCGATTCGTGAGCAAAAAAAAAAAAAACTTTAACCCTTAATTTTTCCTGTTTCCACTGAGTCAATTGAGAAAAATACTAGTAAGACCACAGGCAATAGTAAATTCCCTTAGTTTGAAATTTCAAATTTCCAACTTCCTTGTTTGAAAAAAGATTTACAAGATCTAATATCTTTTCGTTTCCTACAACTTCTAAGGAGACAAACAGATTTAAATTTTAAAAAAAAAAAACTGTAAAGTAAATGTCTGCAAAATCGACACATCAGAAGCACGTAGTGTTAGTTTTTGAAACCGAGGGTTACCTTAAGAGCTTCGTTTTCTTTCTCCAAGTCGTGAACTCTCTTGTCGCAATCCTGGTTCTGTTGTGGTTGGTCACTTTCGTCTTTAGATGGAGAAGAGGAATCGGCAATGCTTGATCGCTTCGATCTGCGATTTCCCTTCTTCATTTTAAGCGCCGATTATCTGATCGAATTGATGTAATCGTCTTTCTCTCGACGGCTGATTATTGGCAAGTGAAGCTGCGAGGATTCAGAATCAGAAGAGCGTCTTTATTTTTGAATTTGATTTGGTTTCCCTCTTCCACTTATATTATTATGTTATAAAAACACTAAGAGCCTCTTTATCTTTACGGACACACAGATTT
>Ga0325414_1000920_pt1 | contig 26749 bp, 22 predicted proteins | sample PopdelMetagenome_8_FD_206183 | JGI IMG/M metagenome (GOLD analysis project Ga0325414, IMG submission 206183) | Populus deltoides microbial communities from Bellville, Georgia, United States - Leaf-PdKOR-R3 | ecosystem: Host-associated > Plants > Phyllosphere > Phylloplane/Leaf | place: USA... | reverse complement strand
TTTTTTCTTGGGAACATAGAGTATATATACTAATAAGTTTCAAATCCCACATTTGAAAAAAAACAAAACACCAGGTCTCGCCCTAGTCACAGGTTGATCGCCGGGTCGACCGGGTTTGGCTGGGTCGTTGCACCAGCCGGTCTTTTGATAAACCCGGATCAGTCCAGCCCCCAGGTCGACCCGTCGGGCCAGTCCGGGTTTAATAACTATGATTATTTATGTTATAAATATTATGATTTTTATTATAATTAATATTATTACTGTTTACCTAGACACAAAACACTGTGAATTGAAGTAGTGTAATGACACAGCTGCCCTTGCCATAGAGAGTTGCAAAGACTGCAGGGGGAGGGTGAGGTTGTTTTTTCATTGAGATGCATTTGACATTGAAGGGATGGTTTGAGAGAAAACGGTCAGTGTAAATTTTGGTGGGGCATGGTGGGGTGCCTCTGTTACTGTTTACTTAGACACAAAACACTGTGGATTGAAATAGTGTAATGGTAGAGTTATCCTTGCCACAAAGAGTTGCAAAGACTGTAGGGGAGGGTGGGGTTGTCTTTTCATTGGGATGCATTTGACATTGAAAAGATGGTTTGAGAGAAAATAGTCAATGCAAATTTTGGTGGGGCATGGTGGGGATGCAGGCTCCAGGCTGCAGACACCTGACGCTGGGGCTGCCATGTTCTGAGTGCTAGAGCCAAACCCACACGCCTGGCTGCAGACCCAGGCAAGCGGGCCTGCATGTCTCCGTCTGCAGACTCGCATGCCTAGGGTCTTCAGACCTGCTCGCTTGGGTTTGCAGAACCACGTGTTGGATGTAGACCCGCATGCCTGAGTCTCTTCTGACCTACGCCTGAGGTCTGCAGACCGCTCGAGAAGTTGCAGACCATTGCGGCTGGGTTTGCAGACCTTATAGAGAAGAAAAATGAAAAAAAAGTATAATAACAATTATTATTATTATTATCATTAATAAATTTGTTTTTAAAAAATTATTACTATAAAAACTTGGTCAGACAAGTTTAATATTATTATTAATATGATAAATATTATTATTTGTATTCTAAATATTTTTATTTTTATTATAATTAAAAATATTATTATCTGTATTATAAATATTTTGATTTTTATTATAATTAATATCATTAATATTAAAAATATCATTATTTTAATTATAATTAATATAATAATTAATAAATTTATAAAAAATATTATTAATATTGAAAAACAATAATAGACTTGGTTTGAAAGGTAAAATTAAGAATTATTATTACTATTATTAGCATTTTTTTAAAAAAATAGTATTACCATAGAAAAAAAACCATAATTGTTTTTAAAAGATTAAAAAATATAAGAACTTAGATAAATTAAATATTATTATTAATATTATTACAATTAAAATAAATATTATTACTATAAAAAAACAAAGATTTGATTTTAAGGATAAAATAAATTATTATTATTATTATTATTATTATTAACTTGGGTCAGACATACCTTTCCACGCTCAAGAAAATTAAGGCTGGAAAGGGACGCCTAACCCAAGTTGTTTGGGTGTGTCAGGGGCGCAGACCAAAATTACTTATGTCTCATAACCTCACCTGACCTAATGCTTTGGCGTCCGGACCTAAGGTTTTTGGGTCCAACGTCCAGACCCATAGGTAATGCGTCTATGTACGGATCAAGGCTAATGGATCTGGCGTTATGATCTAATTCCCTTGGGTCTGCGATCCAAGGTTAATGGGTTTGACGTCAGGATCCAAGGTTAATAAGTTCGGTATCTAGTCCTAATTCTCTTGGGTCCCGCATCAAGATCCAAGGATAATGAGTATCGCGTCAGGATCCAATTCTCTTGGGTCCGGCGTCAGGACCCAAGACTAAAAAGTCCTATGTTAGGATCCAATTCTCTTAGGTTCGGTATTAGGACCTGGGGGTAATGAGTTCGGTGTCCAGATCCAATTCTCTTGGGTACGGCATCAGGATTCAAGGCTAATAGGTCTGGCGTGTGGTCCCAATTCTCTTGGGTTTAGTGTCTGGACCCAATTCTCTTAGGTTTCGTGTTAGGACCCAAGGGTAATGGGTCCTACGTCATGACCCAATTCACTTGGGTCCTGCCTCAGGACCCAAATCACTTGGATCCTGCCTCAGGACCCAAGGCTAATGGGTCCTGCTTCAGGGCCCAATTTTCTTGGGTCTCGCGTCAGGATCCAAGGGTAATGAGTGTTGTGTTCGAGCACAATTCTCTTAAGTTCGACATTAGAATTCAATTTTTTTGGGTCCTGCGTCAGGACCTAAGGTTAATGGATTCGGCATCCGGTTCTAATTCGGGTCCATCATTATAGCCAGACTCAACGCTCTTAGATCTTAGATTTATTTGATATTTTTTATGAAAATAAAAGTTAGTCCACGGTGTAGTGCGAGCAACCTAGCTGCTGCGCTATTTTGGTTTGATTATTATTTTGGGTTTTGTAAATTATTAGTTATTCAAACAATGTGGAAGGTTGGGAAGGATGGTATCTAGGCAGGGACCAATCTGGTGCCTGTAAGAAAAACCCTCAAAATCATAGATTTGCCTCCACTACAGTATCGTTACAGTTAAAAACTGAAAGATTTTATAATCATACCATTTTTTACTGTGAAAGAGCATTTTCTTTTAGTATTTGTATAATATTATGCAATTTTAAATCATATAATTTTTTTTGTTCAATTATTAAGTTAACATGACTTATTGGATTCAGATAGGTCAATGAACTTAATCCCAAATTTATCATTGCCTGAATATTATTTTTTTTTGATCCTGGAAACAATTTGATCCAACTCGTGATGTAGCACAGACCACCAACCTAGGTTTACTCGAGTCACTTCTTTTATCTTTTTTTAATTGAATCTTTTTTTTCCCTTTTAATATTTGGTTAATTAGAACTTGAATTTCATAAGGTTATCATGATCTCTTGTCTCAAATCACAGTTTTTAAGGGTTAACCATGGTTGAACCAAGTCAAGTCAATGTATTATCATCTTAATATTCTTAAAAAAGTACCGTTTAATATGATATGATCTCATTATTTTTAAAACATATCTAATATGCTTTGAATTTTTTTATTTCTTAATGGTTTTTTTTAAAGATTGGAAAAAATAATTTAAACCGGGTAAAAATGAGCATAGCCCATATATATATATATATATATATAAAATTTGTGGAGACTTCCAAACACCGCAAAACCAAATACATGTTTCTTCAATAATCAAGTATTTCCTACCACATAGAAATTGGCTAAAAAAAATAAATGCAAACAACAATTTTATCTAGCCTAATTCCGCAGATTTTCAGAACCAGGAAAAATACTGGACCTCAACTTCTATTTCATGTCATTAATTAGCAAGTTCAAGAAAAAAACATCCAGCTGTTGTGCTTTGTGCTAGGATTGCATTTGTGAAGTCATTTGATGTGTCTTTTGACCTGCACCATCGAAAGCTTCGGCTATCTTTTACAGTCAACTGTCACAAAGAGACTGGTAATATCAATCTCTACGAAATGTTACTGCCCAAAAGACAACATGAATCGACAAAAGGAAAGAGGAGGCCAAATTAGTGACCAAATTACACAAGAGGAGACCCCCAACATATTCTAAAGCTGGTAACTAGAGTTCCTCACTCTGTCATAACAGGCTTGTTCTCCCTAGCTTTGGGTCTCTGTTCCTTTGGCTTCTGCTCCTCCATTTTCCTGAAATGCCAAACAATACATCCATACTTCAGGATACTCAAAAATATCTCATACGGCTCAGAATCAAAATCTAAGAGGTGGATTCATCAAACATTCATCGACAAGTAAAATCTTGTGGCACTCTATATGATTATTGGTTATTTCAACTGGCATCATGAGCACTAGGAAACAAGGAAAAGATGCAAACAGGGTAACAGCTGCAAACGCATGCAGCACGTGGTGAAGGAAGAAAAGCTCTTCCTTTCACTTAGAAGCAACCTCAAGAAAAAACAACCCTGCATGTGATATAGCTCTGTCATTAAAATTCTAAATAAGAACATTCCTTGTATCCCAATAGACATGTTGTAATTAGCGAGCTAAATCGAGGGCCATTGAACAAAACCAGAATGAAAGAAAAGAGGGGCTGGGGAGGATCGGAGAGGGAACAATCGGTCAAGGAGAAAAATTCAAGAAAAGATACAAAACCATTTTTCCCCCACAAACACAAACCAAACGCAGATGAACATAACAATGTAGGATGAGTAAAATCCACCATTCCAATGACAGAATAGACAATTTACAGCTAAATCGAGTGCGTGCCACAAGCAGGCACCACAAACAGGTAGTTTAAAATGGCATTTAATTGAATATTGTGAGGGACTCCGCTGAAATCCCAATAGACTGCTAACACAAATAGCATCATATGCTTTTGTAATCCGGTTATGCTTTTAACATCAATCTAGCTAAATTACATTCAAGCTTCATGTATCGTCCTCGAAATCCCTGATACTCTTCAATACTTGAGACAATCATAAGCACATTCTAGTCTGTACTGTCTAATGGATCCAAATGCTAGCAAAGCACCAACATAGTTATTTTGACAGACACAGACAGAACAAATACTTAAACAGAGGAATAAATTACTTCTTATCAGAAAGGCCACCCTTCTGACAGAGGAAGGAGCGAAAGAGAGGAGAGCTGACGTCGTAGATCATCTTGTCGACTTTACAGATCTGTCGCATGCTTTCAGAGAAACCCTAGGTGAACTTTATACTCCTTTAGAAGAATGGCTTCCAGTTGCAGGTGGGCCGAGTTATGTTTCAGTTTTATAAAATGAGCATTTCTTCCTGTTTCAGTCCTATAGATATTTAATTTGTTTTTTAAAAATAGATTGAATATTTATTAATATACGTTAAAACTTTCAGCTCAAAATATCAAAAACTGATTTTTTAAAGGATTTCTGGTTAATGATAATAGTCAAATCACATGAAGGGATAATATTCACCCAAAACATAGACATCTCAATCTGCCACAACTCTAATAGCTCAAGGAAAAAAATACCATTAAATCAAATATTAAATGGCAAGATATAAAAATCTGGAGAACCAAATAAAACTGATGCCTGGTGATTGAAAATGAGCTCGTGGATTTTTTTTTTTAGTTTAATATGTCTTGAAGTTATTTGGTTGATTATATGTAGTATTATTATATTCATTTAAATATATATTTATTATTAAAAAATATTTAATTTATATTTAATATTCATATAATATTAGATTAATAAATCTAGAATAAAAATAAAATTCATGAACAAAAATATTTTGCAAAGAAGCAGACACTGAGTATAGCATGAAGTATATGAAAGTACTTCAATAATTGAGAGAGAATTCATCATCTTAGGTGAATTAAAGAAAATGTTTCATCCGTTCTTAAATAGTATTGACTGAGAAATCCTTAGCTAAGGTGAAATGAGATTTGAAAAGAGTTTTTAAATCTTGTTTACACGACTAATGACTATCATGTAGAGACACATATGATTTAAAATGACAAACATATCATATGCCTTAATGTTAAATCAGAACATTATTGATGAAAGGATATTAATCACACCGAGAAACCAGTCACTGAAAGATTAGTCAAACTACTAATAACTTTTCTAATATTTGAGGGCTCATGACACGTTGCTAGACGATGCACTTGATCTTCCAATTTAAATTAATCAATTTTTTTAATTTATAATAGATTAAATTGTGTAATTTAATTAATCCCATTTAATTAGAAGTATAGTTTATATTTGGGCCAACATATTAGGAACCTAATGAGTCACGCACATTAAGAACCACTGGTCAGAAATTAAACTGTGATGATTTAATTAAGTATGACTTGATTAAAATATATTTTAGATATTAAGAACTAGAATATAATTAATATATGAATTATATTTTTAGACCTAGAAAAATCAAGTAAGGACTTAGATTGAGTTAATTTCTAAAATTGTCCTGAATTAATATACAGATATTATTTAGGAGCAAATTAATAGTTTGTTAATTTATACGGTTTTTCAGATTTTCTTATAAATAGCAAGCTATGCTTGTTATTTTTTTAGTTGTTGTCTATTAAACCGAAAAACTACAAAAAAATACAGAATTAAAGCTACCACTCTAAGCATAGCAATTCCTCTCTTCTAAATAGAAATTTAGGATATTTCTTATGGGTAATTTGTGTGGATTATCATTGGAGGCTGGACAATTGGATGACTTCTGGTTTGCAACAACCCAGCCTTTACATAATTATTCAAAGCTGAAAAAGATCAGATATTCAGGTACTAAATCCCCAAACAACTTTAGATCTGTTTAACAGGATCCTAGGGACTCCTAAATAATTTTATTTTTATTTCATAGTTTTCATTCCGTATATCATATTCGGGAACCTAAAATTATTCTCATCTCATAAAATTAGTTTTTTTTTTCTCGATTCCAACCTTTAATATTAGATATATTGGAAATAAAGCTTCGTAATTTTTTAGATTGTGAGTTTAACAGGTTAACTCGGTTCGATTTGAATTGTTTATTTATATTTTTTTAATTGATTTTTTTTAAATTTTAAATTTTAATATTTAATTAATTAAAAATTAATTCTTTTTTTTTACTTTTTATAGGATCACGCAATGCACGAAGCATGGAGCCACGAACAGAGGCTTAGAGTATTGAGAGAGAGAGAGAGAGTCATTAGAATATGATTATCCCAGTTTGTTGCTTCACTTGCGGCAAGGTACTACCTTTATTAATTATTTTTTTAATCACGAGGTGGCTTAAATCTTAATCCTCTGTTTTAGGGTTTTGGACCCCATTTCATTCTTAGCAGATTGAGAAACGCAATTTTTCAAAATTTGAGCCTATTCCTTGCCTGTTAAAATTTTATATTTGGATTTTGGAGAAAATAATTTTGTTTAATGGTTAATGTTTTGACGTTGCATTTAACGTTATGTGAGTATTTTACTTGAGATTTAGGTGACTGGGAACAAATGAGATACACACATCTTAATTTTTTTCAAGCAAATTACACAAAAAAGGGGAGTAGTTATCCTATTTTTTTCTGAAAAAAATCCAAATCTTAGATTTGAAAATCTACCAAGATTTCAGCAAAATCTCCTAAAAACCTGTTACAGTTTAATATTCAACTAATCTATATTTCATTCATTGTTTAATCATTCTACGGTCGCCACATTAAAATTCAACACTTTACATCCATCACATTTCATTATAGTTCACTACATGTATATACTCATCAATATAAAATAATTAAATCTTCAAAATATAAAAGCATATTGTAACATCCCCATGCTATGTTATTTAATCCTCATACAAAAGTTTAATAATTTCTTATTTCTCAGTAATGTTTTTTGAAAGCCATTGACTTAGCAATGAAATCAAACTACACCTATAGAAAATTTGTATTTAAAATTTTCCATTTGAATCATCCATACAATAATTGGAACACGATCACCTATAAATTAAACTAGGGATCATTTAACTACGATATTTGGAATTAAGTACAAACATTATCAAGTTAAAATCTACATCAAATAATCATAATCATGAATTTAATTAATATTTAAGTCCAAAACATCATAAAATCCTAGCATAATAGTTACAATAAAATATTTACATTTATATTATCATTCTAAAAAATTACACATAGTATGCAACATCATTAATATTCTTATAAATACAAAATGCAAGGGTTTCTTAATCTACTAATACCGACAAAGCTGTGAGGATCTGAAATTATTTTATACCATAAAATAATTAATTAATATAACATAAAGTTTTCGAATGCAATTTAATAAATTTTATTGAGTAAACTAAGGTATACATATCCGAATTTAGTAACAATTATCGTAATTCCTGTTTATCTTTTCTTCATAGTTATTACAACAATCGCTTGAACATCCAAAAGATTTATCCATTGACCCAAACCTGAGTAATTGACCCTCGTTTAGGGTAACATCCTCACTGCTCATAAACAAGGCATTAATCACATTCAAGGTATCCAAATTCATAGCCCAAAATAGGACACTAGTCCTTAAATTAGGGAATTAACCATCCATCCCAGAATAGGGCACCAGCCTTTAAACCAAAGAACTAGCTATTCAACCCAGAACTGGGAAACAATCTCATATCATATAATAATACAATTGAATAATAAATAATCTAAATATCATCACATTAATTTTATTTTCCCACCATTGAATAATAGGTGTACTCTAACTCATACTTGGAGCACGAGCAACATTTGAGGGTTGTGTTAAAGACTTCGAGGAAGAATCGATTATATGCAAAGCTAGAAAAGTGTGAGTTTTGGCTCAAAGAAGTGGTATTTTTAGGCCATGTAATTTTCGCAGAAGGAATATTCGTGGATCCAAGGAAGGTTGGGGCCGTGTTGAAATGGGAGAGGCCTACCAATGTGACAGAAATCTGTAGTTTCTTGGGTCTTGTTGTGTATTATCGGAGGTTTATTAAGGGCCTCTCCACTATAGCATCACCTTTGACCAAGCTAACTCGCAAGGAAGTTAGGTTTGTTTGGTCGAAAGAATATGAAGAGAGCTTCCGAGAACTGAAGGAAAGGCTCACTTTTGCTCCCGTGTTGGCCCTTCCATTGAGGATAAAAGGGTTTGTGGTGTATAGTGGCGCCTAAAAAAGGAGCCTGAGATGTGTATTGATGCAACATAGGTGTGTGATTGCTTATGCATCAAGATAACTAAAGTTGCATGAGGTGAATTACCCAGTTCATGACCTCGAACTTGCAGCGGTAATGTTTGCCTTAAGAGTTTGGAGGCATTATTTATATGGATCACAAGTTCAAATCTTTACGGACCATAAGAGTTTGAAGTATTTGATGTCGCAAAAGGAGTTGAACATGCGACAAAGAAGATGTGTAAAGTTAATAAAAGATTACGATTGTGTGATTGGCTACCATCCTGGTAAGGCTAATGTAGTATCCGATGCCTTGAGTAGGAAGGGAAAAACAATAGTGAATGATATGGAGGTTAAGGAATAAGGAAGTATAATGGAATTGAAAAGGATGGACTTACGACTAAGTGTAGGGCCCTAGGGATTATTGTTATCTCAGTTAAAAATCCGATCTGTGCTTCGAGACAAGGTTTTGATGGCCCAACAGGTGGATGAGAAAGTAAGAAAGATCAAGGAGAAGGTGAACCAGGACATATATACATCTTTTCAAGTGTTATTTGATGGGCTAGTAGCTATAGATAGGTAAATTTATTTGCCTGAAACTTCAAATGATGAAGTATTAAGAGAAGCTCATGAATCCCGATTTGCTACTCATCCTGGAAGTATGAAGATGTATAAGGATTTAAAGGAATACTACTGGTAGCCAAATATGAAGACGGAAATAACAGAATTTACGTCGAACAACGAGATTTGTCAGCAAGTAAAGATAGAACATTAGAGACCTGCAGGGGGAATTACAACCATTATCGATTTTGAAATGGAAATGGAAGGATATTTCTATGGATTTTGTAATGGGATTACCCAGGGGAAAGAAAGGTAATGATGCCATATGGGTGGTTGTGGACCGGTTAACAAAATTTGCTTTGTTTTTGCCTATGAAGACGACTGATTCAATGGATAAGTTGGTGAAATTATATGTAAATGAAGTTATTAGACTTCATGGGGTGCCAATATCGATTGTATCAGATCGGTATCCAAGGTTCACATCGAGAATATGGCCTAGCTTACAACTGGCATTGGAGACAAAGTTGAATCTAAGCACGACGTTTTATCCTCAGACGGATGGTCAATCTGAAAGAACCATTCAAACTCTTGAGGATCTCCTATGGTCCCGTGTGCTGGAGTTTGGTGGGAACTGAGAGGATCTCCTGCTATTGGTGGAGTTTACTTAGAATAATAGCCATCAAGCTACTATTGGTATGGCTCTGTATGAAGCATTGTATGTGTCATAACCCAATTCTAGGTTATTCCTAAAAATTCACTTTTTTTTCAAAATAAAAATAAAAAAATAAAATAAAGGCTAGCAACGTGGAAAAATTAGGCCGAGGAATACAGCTGCAATTTTGGAGGAAATTCAAGGCATAATTGTATCCCATTATGCCTAAAAATAAAGAAACAATACAAATTCAAGATCAAATTAAATGATTATTAGATGAATTTGCATAAAAATTAAGTCCAAGGACATAATTAAATTTTTAAAAAGCCAATTTGATTTAATCATGGGCCAAATTGATTTTTAATTATGTTCAAGAATTAATTCTGGTTCAATCGAAGGATTTAATTAAGTGAAATGACTTAATTACACTTTAAATGGGTCAAATTAATTTTATTTGGGGCTTAATTGATAAAAAAAATAAGTTTGGGGGCCTAATTTAGGCTTAATTGAGAAGATTGAAATTTTAAGAGATCAAATTTATTTTTTGCCAATTGATTGAAATCAGGGGCAAAATCGTAAGAAAATTAAAGTTTTGGGGTTAATTAGGGGTTCAATTGCATAAATCCAAGACCAAGGACAAAAAATACACGTAAATCTAGGGATCCAATTGAAGTTTGGCAAGGACTAAATTGCACTAAATTAAAAGTTTAGGGTCAATTAGGGGTGCAATTAAACTAAATTAAAAGGTGAAGGACTAAATTGAACTTCAGAAAAAAATAGACGATGCGTCATCTGGTTACTGTTCATTATCTTTTTTTTTTTTTTAACGCAGAAAATCGGATCAGGTTACCTACTTTGCAGGAGCATTTAATGCATCTATATTTCACCAAATTTAGCAAAACTTGCATGAAACTAATCCGCTGACATCCTTCGACATCCCGGTATGGTCTTCACTAGCAACGCAACGCAACAGACGTGGCACCGGCCCAAAGAGGCCAACTTAGGCAGCCTTCTCCTGTAGATTTGACAGCTTACAATGCATACTTTAAACCAACGGTTAGGATCCTTTCCAACCGAATCAAAGGCCAAAATGTTTCCCCTGTGTAGACGAGATTACCCTCTTCCAACCCCTATAAATAGGGGTGGATTTCGTGCCCAAAGGAGGAAGAAAATCTGATCCAAAAATCGCAAAAAACCAGCCATCCCCTTGTTTCTATTTTTCTTCTTCCTCGTCAGCCTTTTGCGACTCTCTCTTCTTTCTCTCTCATCGTTGCCTTGTTAGCCTCCAACCGCTTATCCTTCAGCTTCTTCACCACCAGCTCCACCACCTGTCACCAAGACCACCATTTGGCCTCCACCACGCTTGAAACAACCGCCGTTTCTTCCTCTCTCACCTCTTCAAAATCCTTCTTCTTTCCCCCGTGATCGACTCTGGTCACCATTCCTCGCAGTGACGCCTACAAAACCATCAGCTCAACCTCCTAATCACGGCCAAGACTCCTGCTTCGAGTGAGCCGTACCTCAGTCAACCTCCATTTTCTGCAACCATTTCGGTTGCATGCAGAACGTGAACTATTGTTCATGTTCTGCAGATAATTAACCTTTGCTTTGGACCAGGCCAGTTCTGGTCTAGCACGGCCCCAAAAAAAGAAAAACAAAAGAGGTCTGTTGGGCCGAGACCGGCCCAACTCAACTTCATAGGCTCAACCCATTTAGCGGGGCCGACCCAGCCCATATATATTTATTTATAATAATATATATTATATATTATAATATTTAAAACAAAAAACAAAAAACAAATAAAAAAAATTCAAAAATCATTAAAAAAAAATTGTGATTTTCTCAAATATTTTTCTACTGATTTTGCTTAATATTGGGTTGTTTACTTACATTTAAGATACAAATCCGGTATTAAAACACCTGGTTTTCTCCGAAACTTTTCTAAAAAAATTTGAAAAAAATTAAAAAAAATCCTAAAATGTTTTCCAAGCATATTTTCATAAAAAAAAATTGCATCTTTTTCATGTTTTGAAAATCCAACAGAAAATGGATATCATAACCAGTTTATGATCATCCATTAGGGTTTGACCAAAATATCAAAAACCTTTTTCCAATCTTTTTTTCTAGGTTCCAGATGTAGACTTTAATATCTTTGGGGTGTAAAATTACACGATAAAGTACACCATCAGGTATTAAAGATAAATGTGTAAATAAATGCGATGCTAAATTTGGATTTTAGAATGGTTAGGATTTAACCTAATAAGGTAGAGACTTTCTTATAAATAGAGATCTATCTTGAACCTTAGAAAAGATCAACGAATAGAAACCCGACTTAGAAAAAAAATCAAACAACAATGCAACTTACCTTAGGTTTGGTATACTGGGGTGACACGTCTTCCCCTTGCACAACCAATCCTTCCCAGACTCTCGCAGACCATAGGTTCCTAGTGACCATAATATCAGGTGTCGACTCCTGAACATTAATCATAATATATGATTAAATTCAAAAATCTTAATCATAATATATGATTAAATTCAAAAATCTTTCCAACACAATACCTTATCAGGAGGCACGATATAAAGCCTCCACTATCGCTAGACAACGTCGCAGCGCGCACCCCGCAACATGATGGCGACTCTACTAGGGAACACCTTGTCTGGTCGACTAAGCTTTGTTTGTTTGATTGTTTGTGTCATGACAAAAAAAAAACATATTTATTTATAAGAGTTAATTTTTTTTGGTGCAATTTTTTTTATTAAAAATTAAGCAGAGTTTCTCCTGTAACGGGACCATACCAAGTTATCGACATCTTCATTTTTGACACAATTCATATTATAATTATAATCCAATCATCTTGAATCTCATTCCTAATCAATACATCACAAAAATAATAGACATGTATTGTCTGATAATAAAGATGCAATCAATAAAAACAAAATACATAAATAATTCTAAGGTTTACATAACTTGCAAAATTAATTGATTCTAAGAAAAATAATAAGAACTTAGATTATGAATGCAACGCTCCATTATTTTATCCGGGACAATTTCTTAGTTAAATATAAAAATTTGGGGTAAAATATATTTTTTTTTTTTATCATTCTAACATTTTTAATCTTATAAGCAACTATGATAAAATGCAAATACTTAATATAACACAAAGATATTTTTAAGTATGACATTCACATTAATTACATATAACAATTTTGTTCTACAATTAAAAAGGTTCATTCAACCTCTTTTACATCATTCATTAATCTCAAAATACATGTTGATCAATATAAATATACAAAAAGTGTCATATATTCAAGCATGATCTATTCTACTCCTGCGAGGGTCCTAAAAATGAGATTAACATTTTATCAACATAATTATCAATAAATACAATGTATCATTTCACTACACCCATATAAAAATATTTTTTCTATATACTTTATTGCGAATCATTAATATCTTACACATACATCTATGCATGCACCAAGTTGAAATTTAGGTCCCTAAAGAGTTTATAGCACTGGGCTCTGAGCGAGAAACATGGAAGACGAAGAACGCGCTCACTATGACGCCCATTTACAAGAAGAGTTAGAGTCTTTGAAAGGAAGCGTTACTTACCTTACTAGGTTACTCGAGAAAACACTTAGAAACGCCTCCAGTAAAGGTCTTTCCAGTTAACGTGCTATTTTTGTTCAGACTCCAATAATGGCTCAACCCGAAGAAAGAATGAGCGAACACGGTTAAGATCCTCAATACAATCTAGCTTTTATGCAATCATCAGCATCGACACTAGCCCGTGCAGTCATGAATGCATTTCCAATGAGCCCCACAAGACTAAGTCATTTGATGACATTGATTAAAATAAGATTGCGGTGCTAGAAGCTCGCATCAAGCTATAGAAGGGGTTGACTTGTATGACTCAGTAAGGGCTGCAAAAATATGTCTGGTCCCAAATATAGTTGTCCCAAAGAAGTTTTGTGTTCTCGAATTTATCAAATACACTAGAACACAATGCCCCATGACTCATCTCAAATCCTACAACAATAAAATGGAAGAAGTAGTACACGATAAGAAACTACTAATGCACCTTTTCCAAGATAGCTTAAGTGGAGCGACTTTGAGCTGGTACTTGAGATTGGACAACACAAAGATCCGCAAATGAAAAGACTTGGTGGATGCTTTTATGAAGCAATACAAGTACAACATGGACATTGCTCCCAATAGAGCAAGTTTGTACAATTAAGAGAAAAGGGACAAGGAAAGTATAAGGGAATATGCTCAAAGGTGGAGAGATCTAACTACCTAGGTACATCCCCCACTCCTAGACAAGGAGATGGTCACTCTATTTGCCAACATGTTCAAGGTGTCATACTACGAGCATGTGATGGGTAGTTTAGCTCAAAAATTCACTAATGCTGTAGCAATGGAAAAACGCATAGAGCATGGAGTAAAGAGTGGTAGAATTTCCACACCTAACGCGAAAAGAGGCTTTGAAGGTAAAAGAAAAGAGGTTGACCATGCTGAGGGTGGCTACAAGGGTAGGAAAAACCCCTTCCAAAACTACCACACTTCACCCAAATTGCTAACATCAATCTCAACCCTTCATTTCATACCAGAAAACCCGACCCTTAAATCAAACACCAAAAAGTCCAGGAATAGCTACCCCATTACCATTGCCCTTAAATGAGATGTACCAAAAGCTAATGAGCATTGGACATATAGCTTCAGAACCACTCATGCCTCTGCAACCACCTTATCCTAATTGGTACAAGCCATATCTCCCCTATGAGTACCATGCTGGCATTGCGAGACACAACATTCACACTTGCAATGCCTTTAAGAAGAAGCTCATGCATTTGATTAAAGCTGGGTGGATAACGTTCAAAGAAACTCCAAATATGAGTACGAATCCCCTACCCAATCATGCTTCAGGTAGTGGATTAGTGAATGCACTGAGGCAGAATGCTCTGGAAACCTCAAAGTACTGATGGCAAGAGCAGGGTGTGAGAAGGCAGTGTGTATTCTCGAGGATGTCCATGATAGAGGATGAATTTTTGCCACATAATGGGAGAATGGAGCCTGCCCAATTATTTCCTTTTGCTTGATCATGTATATTTCAACCTATTTTAGTCTTGTTGGCAATTTGGCTCATAATGCCACAAGACTTTCCCTGTCAAATGAGCCTTTCTTGTTAATAAGATCATATGTTTTCTTGTGTTCATGATGTGCTTTTTTTAATTGTTTTATGCAAATAACACCTTAAACACACCTTTTACTCAAAAAATCACCGCACGAAGAATTCTTTGGTGTTTTCCCTTTTTTCCTAAAAAAGCACGCATGATCCCATGTTTTCACAAGGATTTTTGAGAAATCAAAGTTTTAATAGAAAAAAAATTAAATTGATGTTTGTTTTAACAAACAAGTTCTAGAATTTTAAGTGATATCCTAACACCTAATAAACACGAAGAACAACCCAAACGTCATGAGATGACTTCAAAGCTGAGTTTTAGCTACATTAATAATAAGAAGTCATTTTGCATATTCGCATGAAAGAAAGCAAAGCTTGTCGATTCTGAATGCATGCATTTGAAATGATGGAAGGCCATTTTTGGCAATTCTTTCACAAGGTTAAAAATCCTTTGCAGTCCCCATTTGAGCCTAATATGTTTTTCTTGAAAAATAACTTTAGCTAGGATCACACCCTACACTCGGGGGTAAGTGCAAAAAATCCTTAATGATTAAAAGTGCCCAAATAACACTGGGAAACATGAAAGAAAATCCTTAAAAAGAGAGTGCCTAAACAATATTGAGGGGCAAGTGTGAGAAATAAAGTTCTCAATGATTAAGGGTGCCTAAAGAAAGTTGGGGGGAATGAAAGAATCCAAAAGATCCAAAACATTTGAGCATACCACCAAAAATAAACAATATGATGATTCTCACAATCAAATGAAGAAAAAACCCAAACCCGACACTAGGAAGGGCATGATGGACCATCAATTCCAAGGTCTAGAAAATTTATGAACTAAAAGAAGAGGTTGGGAAATAAGCACTAGTGATCTCTAGTCTTTAAATCCCTTAAACACCTTTTAAGCCAATAAATATCCTTTTTCTTCATAACCAAGAGCCAGAGCCTACATTACTGGCCTAATCATGCCATTTCTGATCAAATGCAAATAATCTGGATCGGTAGGCAATGCTCTTCCATGCTAAACGAGTCATTATTCATGCAAGCAAAATGAATGCTTTGAAAACTGGTTCTTTGAAACCCTCATATTAGATCTTTAGCCCTTTTGACCAACTAAACATTACTTCACATCTTCACCAAAAGCTAAACAAATGTTTTTAACACTTATAAGAACTTGTCTATAGGAATCACTTGAATTTCTTCAGAATGAGTTTGCTTTAAACAAATATCAAGATGGTTTCTGTGTTTGGAATAATTTTGAAATTCCAAAAATTTTGCATGAAAACAATTCCTTGTAAATAACCAAATCTTCTTTCACGAAGTCTTGTCCCTAAAAAAAACCCTAAACAAACACTTGCGGGCATGATCAAATTAGTGGGCAATCTAGCAAAACACATAGGGCTGCTCCATGATTCCCTTTCTAAGAAAACAGGAGATATGATGCAGAGCTAACAACCCTTTAGATAAAGGTTTGTGGGCAAAGAAGTATGTTGATGTTATATCTTTTGTAAGCAAGAGCAAAAAAGTCATCAAAGCTTACTATCAGAGATTTAAACTTTTGAGAAAAGAAAAACTCAATGAAGAGAAGGGGACCTATATTTCTCAGGTAAGTATACATGCATTTTGATTATGATGCCTTGCTTTCATTCTTGATAGATTAGTGTCTCACCATCACCTCTTCTTGAGTGCGCCTCTAAGCCCTTACCTCTTGGGTAATGTGTTTTCTAACCCTATCTCCCTTCGAGTGCGCCTTCAAGCCCTCACACTTCAAGTAGTGTGTTTTCTAACCCTGCATCCTTTAGAATGCGCCTTCAAGCCCTCACCCCTCAAGTAGTGCGTTTTCTAACCTTACCTCCCTTTGAATGCGCCTCTCAGCCCTCACCTCTTGGGTAGTGTGTTTTCTAACCCTTACCTCTTTTCGAGTGCGCCTTTGAGCGCTCATCCCTTGGGTAATGCATTTTCTAACCCTATCTCCTTTTGAGTGTGCCTTCGAGCCCTCACCCCTCGGGTAGTGCATTTTTAGCCCTATCTCCTTTCGAGTGCGCCTTTGAGCCCTCACCCCTTGGGTAGTGCGTTTTCTAACCCTACATCCTTTTGAGTGTACCTTTGAGCCCTTACACCTCAAGTAGTATGTTTTCTAACCCTGCCTCCTTTCGAATGCGCCTTTGAGTCCTCAGCTCTTGGGTAGCGTGTTTTCTAACCTTACCTCCTTTTTGAGTGTGCCTTTGAGCCCTCGTTTCTCATGTAGTTCATTTTCTAACCCTATCTCCTTTCGAGTGCACTTTTTAGCCCTCCTTCGAGTGTACTTTTCAGCCCTCATTCCCCTTCGGGTCCTATCTCTTTTCAAACGCTCCTTTGAGCTCCCATCTCTTGAATAGTGCACCTTTGAGCCCTATCATGTTGTCCTTTCAAGACATTTCATTTTTTCACCTAGGCAGGTCATTTATCACAATCAGACCTCTTTGAAAACTCTTTTCATCTTCCATTTAGGCCGGTTGCCCATTACAATGAAACCATTTTGAGATATCTTCGCATTTCTCACCACCTTCAAAATCTTCTATCTGGGCCGGTTGCCCATTACAATGAAATCATTTTGAGAAATCCTCGCATTTCTCACCACCTCCAAAATCTTCCATCTAGGCCAGTGGCCCATTAAAATGAAATCAATTTGAGAAATCTTCGTATTTCTCATCACTTTGACAATCTTCTATTTGGGCTGGTTGCCCATTACAATGAAACCATTTTGAGAAATCTTTGCATTTCTCACCACTTTGAAAAATCTTTTTATTTTTCACTACTTTGAAAAATCTCCGCATTTTCACCACCTTGAAAACACTTTTTTATTTTATTTCCTAGATAGGTTACCCATGACAATTCGACTATTTTAAAATCTTTGAAAAACCTTTATGTTTTTTCTCTAAGTGTGTTTCCTAGCCCTCACTTCAAATACTTTCGGAAGGATTCGTCATTTCTTGATACGGTGAGTCCGTTATCTCTCTTTCTTTTTCTTCTTTACAAAACTTACTATCTAAAGTCTAATAGTACCCTATTATGCTAACAAATGAAGAAACAATGCAAATTCAAGGTCAAATTAAATGATTATTGGATGAATTTGCATAAAAATTAAGTCCAATGACATAATTAAATTTTTAATAGACCAATTTGATTTAATCATAGGCCAAATTAATTTTTAATTATGTTTAAGAATTAATTTTGGTTCAATTGAAGGATTTAATTAAGTGAAGCACTTAATTACACTTTACATGGGTTGAATTAATTTTATTTGGGGTTTAATTGGTAAAACATTAAGTTTGGGGGCCCAATTTGGGCGTAATTAAGAACAGTGAAATTTTAAGAGATCAAATTTAGTTTTTACCATGTTAATTGATTGAAATCAGGGGCAAAATCACAAGAAATTAAAGTTTTGGGGTCAATTAGGGGTTCAATTGCATAAATCCAAGACCAAGGATACAAGTGCAAAAGGCGCGTAAATCCAGGGATCCAATTGAAGTTTGGCAAGGGCTAGATTGCCGAACCCAAGATCTATCTAATCCAAGTTTGTTGAAAATAAGATGAGCTTATCACAATGAAAGACCTGCTCCAAGACAATAAGACTATAAACGCCTACACCTGGAGACGAGCAAAAGGAGTATAATTTCACAACAAAGATTGATCAATTCTTTGAAGAGTTGAAAGTTCAATAAAGAACCAAGATTGACACCAAAGGTCGGCAAGAATCAAAATATTATTAGCAAAAAAAAGTGTGCTGAAAATTATTCGCAAGAATATTTATACCCCAAGCCAAAAACCCTAGTTTCCTTAATAAGTCACATATAAACCCAACTTAAATAATAATCAACCCAAGCTAAAAGTAGCTCAAACTAATTAAAATAAATAAAATAAACAAGTCTGAAATCCAAACAAGTGTTTTGTCATAAAATAAACAAAGTTTAATAGCCCAACTAATTTAATAAACAAGTTCGGTTATTTCCGCATTCTGTCTGGCAGCCGTAAAGCCCAACTTCAAACGGATGGTTCTCTCTCGTCTTAAAGAATTAGAAGGTGTTGCCATATACCATTGGAAAGGTATGGAAGTCTAGTTTCCACCCCAACTAGAATCACCTCAAAATTCAACATATTGCTCCAGTTATGATAAAAAGGTAGAGAAAGGTTAAACTATCTGAATTTAGTCTTCTTCTCCCAATCATTGTGTAATGGTCTTGGTTCCACCAATAAGCTCCTTTTGAACATGAATAAGATTAATCACGGCTTGATCCTCATTATTTAATTTCCTCTTGAAATCCACCTCAGCCCACGTATCTTGAAGAAGTCCATTGAAAGCCTCTTTGAACCTCTTAGCTTTAAGCCTTGTAACTAGACTAACCGGAACCTCCAATGGATCCTTTAGTGCTTGGATCGCATCATCCCCTTTCTTCTTAAAAGAATTCGACCTCAAATCATCACCTATATCAAATAAAGAAAGATCAACAACATTGAATGTAGCACTAACACCATACTCACCTAGTAGATTCACTTTGTAGACATTATTATTAATTCTTTCTATGATTTGAAAAAGACCATCTCCTCGAGGCATCAACTTTGCTCTTCTTTGTTCAGGGAACCTTTCCTTCCTCATATGCACCCAAACCCAATCACCTGGTTCAAACCTCACCAATTTTCATCCTCTATTAGCCTTGTGTGCACATTGTTCATTTTTTTTCTTTATTTGTTGCCGAATCTTTGCATGTAAATCCTTCACCACCTGTGCTTTTTGAGTACCATCAAGACTAACCCTTTTATCCACAGGTAAATGAATCAAATCTAATGGTGTCAAAGGATTAAAACTATAAACAATCTCAAATTATGAATAATTAGTAGTAGAATGCACACTACGATTATATGCAAATTCAATAAATGACAAACAATCTTCCCATTTTTTAAGATTATTTTGAATGATAGCCTTTAACAATTGAGTTAAAGTTCGATTAACAACTTTAGTTTGGCTGTCTGTTTGTGGATGACAAGTAGTATAATATAAAAGCTTAGTCCCTAACTTACCCGACAAAACCTTCAAGAAGTAACTTAAAAACTTAACATCTCGATCTGACACAATACTCCTAGAAACACCATGTAGCCGAATAACCTCTCTAAAGAATAGGTCAACTATATTTGTTGCATCATCAGTTTTATGACAAGCAATGAAATGTGCCATCTTAGAAAATCTATTCACAATAACAAATATAGTCTCTTCCTTTCCTAGACCTAGGTAGACCCAAAATAAAATCCATAGAAACATCAACCCAAGGTTCCTTAGGAACAGGTAAAGGTGTGTATAACCCATGAGGCATTACTCTAGACTTAGCTTGTCTACATGTTATGCACATTTCATAAATTATTTGCGCATCTCTTTTCATGTCAGGCCAATAAAAGTGTTCATGTAAAACATCCAAAGTCTTAGCAATTCCAAAATGCCCCATTAAACCACCCCCATGAGCTTCCCTTACAAGCAATTCATGCAAAGAACAATTAGGCACACACAATTTATTTTCCTTAAAAAAGTCGATCATGCCTAAAAAACCTATCCTTGGCTGAAACTTTGCACTTATCATATGTAGAACCAAAATCATTATCATCAAGATACAATTCTTTAATATACTCAAATCCTAATAATTTAGTATTTAGAGTATTAAGAAGAACATACTTCGCGACAAAGCATCGGCAACCACATTTTCCTGACCTTGATTGTACTTAATCACATTTGGAAAAGTTTCAATAAACTCAATCCACTTGACATGTCACCTATTTATCTTACCTTGACCCTTTAAATGTTTTAATGACTGGTGATCGATATGTATAACAAACTCTCGAGGCCATTTATAACGTTGCCAAGTTTCCAATGCTCTTACTAATGCATACAACTCTTTGTCATAAGTGGGATAATTAAGAGCTGCGCCATTAAGTTTCTCACTAAACTAAGTAATGGACTGTTTTTCTTTCATTAGAACAGCTCCAATACTTATTCCTGAAGCATCACATTCAATCTTAAAAGCTTTATTAAAATCAGGTAAAGATGGTAATGGTGCCGAAATTAACTTTGATTTTAACAAGCTAAAAACACTTTCTTGTTCTTCACCCCACTTGAACCATACGGATTTCTTAATGATTTCAGTCAATGGAGAGACTATCATATTAAAGTCTTTAACAAACCTCCTAAGACACTAGCCAAACCGTGAAAACTTCTAACTTTTGTTATTGATTTTGGTGTAGGCCATTCTTGAATAGCCTTAACCTTAGTCTCATCCATCTCTATACCTTTTGCACTAACAACATATCTAAGAAAAATAATTCTATCCATGCAAAAATCTCACTTTTTTGAATTAGCATATGCTCATCAAAGAACTTGTCGCAAATGATCCATATGTTCATCAAACTCTTTACTATAAATCAAAATATCATCAAAGTAGACAACAACAAACTTACCAATGAAAGCACTCAAAACATGATTCATCAATCTTATAAAAGCACTAGGTGCATTAGTAAGTCCAAAAGGCATAACCAACCACTAATACAAACCATATTTAGTTTTAAAAGTAGTTTTCCATTCATCCCTTTCTTTCATCCTAATTTCATGATAACCACTTTTAAAATCAATTTTCAAAAATATTTTAGAACCATGCAATTCATCCAACATATCATCTAATCTGGGAATAGGATGTCGATACTTTACAGTAATGTTATTGATAGCCCTGCAATCGACACATATTCGCCAAGTCTTATCTTTTTTTGGGACAAGAAGCACGAGAACTGCATAAGGACTCATGCTCTCACGAATGTATCCTTTCGACAACAACTCCTCCACTCCATTGGAGTTCCATAGACTCTTTGAGATTGCTCCTATATGCCGTGTAACGACCCAACTTTTTCAAGGCCAAAATCGATGGAGATTTTTTTTTATAAATTGTCAGGTTCTGGATGTTTTTCATCATATCATTCTAAAGATTTATAATAGCATTCCATTCATTAACAAGGCACAATCCACATAAGATCACGTAAATCAACATTCCCATTAAACGGATTCAGAATACACATGCCCATAATAATATTATATCTCCATACTCATAGGTTTACATTACATCATATTGACATACTCATAAATTCACCTTCCTAATCTAGTCTCGCTATGATCACGAGTTCATACAAGAGTGCCAAATGGCAAGATACACAACTAGTACTTTCGTTAACTTGACCTCATGTAATTTCACAACATAACATCCTCATAAGAAGAGTACCATGTACGTATATTCATACACATCATATCTACATGTTCGCACATACACATTCGTGTTCCATTTCAATTTTTCATTACAAGTCTTTACAAAAGAGGTCGGACGACTAATTGAGCGATTAACACGTCTGTTCATACAGAACTCATATAACTCATAACATGTGAATATATCGTTCTTTTCAAAATATATGAGTCGCGAAATGGATTTCCTCACGCGCCATATTGGTTTGATGTCCCTATTATAGCACAAGATAATTTCAAACATTATAGGCAATTTAAAAACATAATAAAGAATATTAACGTTACATTTCATTCATGGACCAAAAGAGCATAATTCTTTCATTTCTCCTTACTTATGTAAATACCACCCTTAATAATTCATCAATTACCGAGGCTAATTAAATACTCAAACCCGGTCATCCATCTCGAATACCGTTAATCGAACTAATGTTATTCTTTGTTTAAAGCATAATAATTGTAGTTCTTTCATATATTTGGTATATACAAAACATAGTACACATGAATGTATCAATTCTTGAAACTAACATCCTGGTCATCCCCTTAGGTTGCCATTAGTCGAAGCTAAACGTTTATTCATCCCGATCATCCACTTAGGATACCAATAGCCAAAGCTAATCATTTATTCATTTCGGTCATTCACTTAGGATGCCATTAGCTAAAGTTGATCATTTGTGCATCCCAGTCATCCACTTAGGATGCCATTAGCCAAATCTAATCATTTATTAATCCCAGTCATCGAATTGGGATGCTATTAGCCGAAGCTAATAATTTATTCATCCTAGTCATCCACTTAGGATGCCATTAGCCGAAGCTAATTATTTATCAATCCCAGTCATCCATTTGGGATGCCATTAGTTGAAGCTAATCATTTGTTCATTTTGGTCATCCACTTCGGATGCCATTAGCCGAAGCTAATCATTTATTAACCTCAGTCATCCACTTGGGATGCTATTAGCCAAAGCTAATTATTTGTTCATCCCGGTCATTCACTTGGGTGCCATTAGCCGAAGCTAATCATTAACCCATCAAATGTTCCAGAGGTAGTTTATGAAATCACTATAACATGGTAATATCCTTTGAATTGCTCATTCAAATGATTCATAACAATTTGACATTCACTGTAACATAATAGTAGACCCTTTGTGATACTCGTATAGACGTTCTGTAATAGTTTAACATTCAGTAAACATGATAATAGATCCTTTGTAATACACAAACAAACATTCCATAACAGTTTAACATACAGTATAACACAACAGTACACCCTTCATATTATTCATCCAACAATTTATGACAGTTAATGCTCAATACAATACAACAATAGATCCCTCGGAATACTCATACAACCATTCGTGATAATTTCATTCGATATAATACAATGGTAGGTCTTTCATTGTAAACACAAAAAAAAGAAGTAAAGCCGAAATGACTCCACCATCACTGCTGATTTTTGAATCGGTAGCAACACAGTTTCTGGCTGCCAATTTCTGAATCGGCAGTGACACATCGACAGCGACACAGTTTTCACTACCGATTTTTGAATCGGTAGTGACATAATTTTTGGCTGCCAATTTTTAAATTGACAGCGGCACAGTTTTTGGTTGTCGATTTTTGAATCAGTAGCGCCGTAGTTTTGTTGCCGATTTCTAATTCAGTAGCGACAAAGTTTTTAGCTGCTGATTTCTGAATCAGTAGTGGCACAATATAACCCAATAAAAATTAGTGTTGGATTGGCCTATCCTAGGGGAGAATTGGAATACGAACCAATCTAAGATAACTCAAAAGAGGGATAGGGACCAGAGATATCCAACACCTAGACACATCCCTCTTATTTAATAGGGGGTATAAATGCAATGAGAGAGGGAAGGTGACCTTTCTTCTTCCCCAAATGGGTGGCTAGCTGTTTGCAATAGGCCTTCTCCCACTTTCCCAAGGCAAAACCAGCTAGCTGCATGCAATAGGCCCTCTCCCTCTTTCCCAAGGCGAAACCGGCCAGCTGCATGCAACAAACCCTTTCCCTCTTCCCAAAGAGAAGACTGAAACCGACCAGCTACATGCAAATCTCCTACGGTGTTGCGTGAGAAAAGAGCTAGAGGGAAGGAAAAGTGACCGAATACATGGTGGAAGCTAGAGCCTAGACCTTCCTCCAAAACCGGCAGCAGCCATGGCTGTAGCACACACATCCCTCCACCAAGCAAAAAACTGAGCCCAACCAGCCTGCATGCTACTTTCCCCGAGTGTGGAGTGAGAAGTGAATAAGAAGAAGTAGACAAAACCAAAAACTTAGGAGAAAGAGGAGCCTAGAAGCCTGCTGGACAACAAGAAAGGGAAGGAAGAAAACCAAAAAGGAGAGGGAGAGCAGGCCACCACAACTTGCATTGAACTTGTTAAATTCATGAGGTATGAACCATACTACTCCTCCACTTGTTATTGGGCCCTTAGAGCTGAAAGGGGAGAAGTAAATAGCCTAAGATTCTCACACTAACTGTTAAAGAAAACTAGACAAGGACGAGGGATAAAAATGGGGCTGAATGGGGGACCTAATTTCTAAACATTTAATAGAGGAAATGTATAATTTTGAATGAAAAAAACTTAGAGAGGTGGCCGGCCATGGTGAGGGCTGGACAAAACATAGATTAAAGGGATAAAAAGCAAAGATGATGATCTTGTTAGAGTTGCTTAATTATATGAAACTAAAACAAAATTATAAATGTGTTAATGTCATGAATTTTGCATATGTGGTTGAAGAACTTGTACAAAAATATGCTGGTGGATGTTAAGTGCAAAAAACATGTGTGTTTGTAGCCTTGAAACATGATATAACTGAAATAGGAATCTAATGAAAAAGTATGTGCTGGAATTGAATTTGCATGTGTGTTCATGCTAAAATGTATGATTATGCTGGATGCAAAGAACAAATCAGGTGTTTGCTGTCGAATTGTGCATTCTGCAGCGAATCAGGTGTTCGTTGCTGAATTATGTTGTCCACAGCGAATCAGGTGTTCGCTGCTAAATTTGTGTTGTCTGCAGTGAATCAGGAATTCTCTGCCAAATTATGTTGTCCGCAGCGAAGGGAATCAGGTTTTCGCCGCCAAATTATGTTGTCCGCGGCGAATTAAGTGTTCGTTGCTGAATTTATGTTGTCTGTAGCGAATCAGATATTCATTGCTGAATTGTGTACTCCGCAGCGAATCAGGTGTTCGCAGTCGAATTTGTGTTGTTCGCAGCGAATCAGGTGTTCGGTGTTGAATTGTGTATTCCGCATCGAATCAGGTGTTCTTTGCCGAATTTGTGTTGTCAGCGGTGAATTAGGAGTTCGCTGCTGAATTTGTGTTTTGCAAAGCAAATCAGGTTTTCGCTGCAGAATTTGTGTTGTCTGTAGCAACTTAGGTTTTCGCTGCTGAATTTGTGTTGTCCGTTGCGAATCAGGTGTTCGCTACCGAATTAGGGTGTCGGCAGCGAAGCGAATCAGGTTTTCGCTACCGAATTATGGTGTCGGTAGCGAAGTGAATCTGGTTTATGTTTTCGAATTCTGTTGTCCGCAATGAATCAGGTGTTCGTTGCTGAATTTTGCACTCCACAATAAATCAAGTGTTCACTGTCGAATTTGTGTTATCCGCAGCGAATCAGGTGTTCGCTGCCGAATTGAAGGTGTCCACAGTGAATAAGGTGTTCGCTGTCGAATTTGTTTTGTTCGCAGTGAATCAGGTTTTCACTGCCGAATTGTGTTGTCCGCAGCGAAGCGAATCAGGCATTCGCAGCTGACTTTGAGTTGTCTACAGGGAATCAGTTGCTCGCTGTCGAATTTGAGTTGCTCGCAGCAACTCAGGTGTTCACTGCAGAATTGTGTACACCACAGTGAATCAGGTTTTCGCTGCCAAATTGAGTATTCTGCAGCGAATCAGGTGTTGGCGGCCGAATTAGTGTTGTTCGTAGCGAATCAGGTGTTCGTTGCTGAATTAAGTGTTCACTGCTGAATTGTGTACTACACAACAAATCAGGTGTTCGCTGCTGAATTGTGTCCTCCACAGCGAATTAGGTGTTCGTTGCCGAATTTATGTTGTCCGTAGCGAATCGAATCAGGTGTTCGGTGGTGAATTGTGTTGTCCGTAGCGAATCGAATCAGGTTTTCGCTGCCAAATTGTGTTGTCTGCAGCGATGTGAATCAGGTTTTCGCTGTTGAATTGGGGTGTTGGCAGTGAAGCGAATCAGGTTTTCGCTGTCGAATTATGGTGTTGGCGGCAAAGCGAATCATGTTTTGGGTGCTGAATTTATGTTGTTCGCAGCAAATCAGGTGTTCGTTGTCGAATTTGGTGCTCCCAGTGAATCAGGTGTTCGCTACCGAATTTATGTTGTCCGCAGCGAATCAGGTGTT
>Ga0325414_1000919_pt1 | contig 26754 bp, 14 predicted proteins | sample PopdelMetagenome_8_FD_206183 | JGI IMG/M metagenome (GOLD analysis project Ga0325414, IMG submission 206183) | Populus deltoides microbial communities from Bellville, Georgia, United States - Leaf-PdKOR-R3 | ecosystem: Host-associated > Plants > Phyllosphere > Phylloplane/Leaf | place: USA... | reverse complement strand
TTGTTTATTATTCATTTCCAGCCATTCATCCATCTCTGTTTTGAGTGATAGTTGACAACAATTTTATTCCAATCGTAACAAGACGCCTTAGAAGCACATATTCATGGAAAAGAATTTAAGAAAGTGACAGAGATTGAGTTTTTGAAAAAGGAATAGAAAGGGACATATGGGGTTAATTATGGTTATTTTAGAAAACAAAAGGTTTTTCTCTTGAGATTGGTATTTGTCCGTTTGAGTTTTTTTTTTTTTTCAAGGTATGTATATGCCAATTAATTATTAACACGTCATTATTGTTCATTTGTTTTTGTATAAAAATTAAAATATAATTTTTTTTATTAGCTACAAGCTTTTTCATTCTAAATTTTATGCAACCATATTAGCAATGGAAAACTTTTACTAATTCTTAATATATTAATTTATTTTTTAGTAATTGATTTTGTGTTGCTATATTTATTGCTAATATTAAAAAATTAACATATATGCCATTCATTACTAATTTATTATGAAAGTTGTATTTCAATTATTCTGTTGCTAATATCCGATGGATGAATGGAAACCTCTTGTAGTGATCCACTTCATTTTCTAGCTACACACTCTGTTAAATTTTTTTTTTGTAGTGCAAAAGGGTAAGTTTAGTATTGTTGTTGGACCTTGACTTTTTTTTTAGTTTTAATTTTTTTTGTTTTTAGATTATAATTTAAAAAATTATTATTTTAATTAATTTCTAATAAAAAATAAAGCACCTTAGCATCCTAAATAATACAATCCTAAATGACACTTATTTACAGGCAAAAAAATCATCGTTGGTCTGTGTTTTCAGAATTTGGTTAGATTAAACTTCTAATAATAATTTGGTCACACCATCTTGTATTTCTGTTTATTGGTCATCTGAGACTCTCATTGGTAATTTCTGATTGTCGACCATGAATCTTCAGTTGACCTGAGGAAGGCAAACGACACGCTGATTGTGCTCCATGTGAATAAGAACGTTGAGATTAAATAATAATTCTTAAAATCACAAAAACTAATTAATTATAAAGAGAAGCTTCTTTCCCTTGCGTTAGGTTGGGAGGGGGCGCTTTCCTCCTGCAATGCATGACGATGTTGGCTCAATTTCCGTGATGACCCAGGAGGTATATATCTTAATTATTATTTATTGAAAAATATTTAGATAAAAATAATTTATTTATGGAGTTTTGGATATTCATATAAATATTTATTATGCAATTATTATTTAATAAAATAAAATAGTAATATATGTGTGTGTGTGTGTGTGTAATATTAGTTTAAAAAAATATAAAAGCTCTAATATAAATATATATATATATATATATATATATATATATATATATATATATATATGGTTGGATTTAGGTTGAGTATGAGTTGGATAATATTTATCTTTTATTATCTATCTAATGAAATAAAATAATTAAGTAATAAGCTAAAGGGTGTTGAGATTTTACAATTCACTGTTGATCCACAATGCATTTTCTTTTTCACTTCATTTCTTTTCACTTTTTCATTTTTTTCCCCATTTTTTTTTGGTTTTTTTGTTATCACTTTTTCATTTTTTTTTAACTTTTTTTTTGCACTTTTTTTTTTCATTTTTTTTAAAATTGTCTTTGTCAATTTTACTTTTTTAATATTGAGTTGGTTAAAAATTTCGCTTTGTAATTTTTTTCCTTTGAAATACTATGAATTCCTACGGTGTTTTCCTACAAGATTTTTCTATTTTATTTTTTTATTTTTTAAAATTATATTTGTCAATTTTATTTTTTTAATATTGAACAGATTGATAATTTAGTTTTGTAATTTTTTTTATTTAAAACATTGTTGATTGCTACAATATTTCTCCACATGATTTTTTTTGTTTTTGTTTTTTTATGATTTTCTCCAAAATTATCTTTTTTTATTTTATTTTTTAACATTGAGCTGGTTAAGAATTACAGTTATAATATGTGAGGGAAGCACTGTAGCTTTCCTCGCAAATTGCTGTGGATTGTTACAATGTTTTTTTCCACATAATTTTTTTTTGTTTTTTATGTTTTGTTCTAAAATTATCTTTGTCAATTTTATTTTTTTAATATTAAACTGGTTAAGAATTACAATTACAAGTAAATACAAATAATGTTAAATAATGTGGAAAAAACACTGTAACTTTCCTCACAAAACACTATAAATTGATTTAGTTTTTCCTCACATTGTTTTTCTCCAGTTTCTTTTGTGTTTTTTTTTTGTAATATTTTTTTTAAATTATCTTTGTCGATGTTATTTTTTTAATATTGAGCTGATTATAGTTTAACTTTGTAATAAAATTTAATCATATGGGGAAAGCATTGTAGCTTTCCTCACAAAACACTGCGAATTGCTACAGTGTCTCTCCACATAGTTTTTTTTCTTATGATTTTTTCAAAACTATCTTTGTCAATTCTATTTTTTTAATATTGAGCTAGTTGAGAATTACAAATATAAGTTATTACAAATAAGGCTAAATCATGTGGGGAAGCACTGTAGCTTTCATCACAAAACACTGTGAATTGCTACAGTGTTTTCACCAAGGTTTTTTTGTCCTTGTTTTTTTGTGTTTTTTTATTTTATTTTTTCAAAAAAATTTTCTGTCGATTTTATTTTTTTAATATTGAGCTGATTGATAATTTAGCTTTGTAATTTTTTTCTTTAAAACACCGTGAATTGTTGCAGTGTTTTCCCACATATTTTTTTATAATTTTTTCCAAAATTATCTTTGTTGATTTTTTTTAATATTGAGTTGGTTAAAAATTATAATTACATTAAAACTAAATCATATAGGGAAAGCGTTGTTGTTTTCCTCACAAAACACTATACATTGCTACAGTATTTCTCTAAATGGTTTTTTTATGATTCTTTCTAAAATTGTCTTTGTCGATTGTAATGTGGAAAACACTATAGTTTTCCTCACAAAACATTGTCAATTTCTACAACGTTTTTCCTCGTGGGTTTTTTTCCTTCCGAAATTATCTTTGTCGATTTTTTTTTAATATTAAGTTGGTGGAAAATTTAGCTTTGTAATTTTTTTTGTTTTTTATTAACAGAAAAGCTAAATCATATGGTGAAAGCACTGTATATTTCCTCACAAAAAACTATGGATTGCTACAAATAATTTTGTTTAGTTTTTAAGTTTTTGATCACCAACACAACTTTTTTTTCTATCATGAAATATTAGCTCCATCATATCTTTCGTTTCTATTACTTATCTAACGCTGATTCATAATTATAATACTATCAAATATATTTATTTTATAAACTCGTGTGAGGTATACCATCACATTAATTATATAATACGTGGAAATCGGATTGATTCTGGCCTTAATCTGAATCGAAGAGGCGAATTCTTATAATTACACAGAACAATGTTGATGTGGGAAATCATAAACCATTACAGATTCAACCACGTCATTGCTGAAATTAATTTGGATCCCAACCACCGGACGGAGGAGCGACAATATCCCGAGTGGCTCAAAAAATCCTACATGTTAGCATAACCTTAATTTCTTTGTGTTATTACATACTTACTTCGGCCAAGTGGCCTCCTTGTTTTACATCGAATGTAAGATGAGTTGTGGAAGTCGTGTTTTTTAAAATTTAAATTTCTATTTATTTTTTTAAATTATTTTTTTTATTTTCTGATCCTTTTTATATATTAATATTAAAAAAAAAATTAAAAAAAATAAAAAAATATATTATTTTATATATTTCTAAAAAAAAAACGGATACCTTCCAAAAAATCCTTAATTCTAATTTACATCCATGATACAATTAATTATTGAGGACAGAAGCTTCATTTCTCATTATTATACCCTAAATGAACCACTAATCAATTAGATATATAGAAACGTATTGAACTTCATTAAAATTGTCGTGACAAGTTTACAAGATTTCAGAATTTGTACAATATAAACTTCATTATTATTATTTTTTTATTTTTAAAGTTATATATATACTTGTCATCGTAACCTTTCTTGATTTATACTTCATGTATATACAATACATCTAGCTTTGTGTTCCAATCAACAATTTTTTTTAATTTTCTGTTTTTAAAATTTAAATTTAACAATTCAAATAAGAGAGTAAAGGGTGAGAGGTCAATGACTTGAAGATGTGACTGGATAGCTAGCTTGACGTAGTTGTTTTTAATGAAATTGGTTCATTTTTAACACTTGATGTTGAAATTAAACTTCCATATAATTTTTTTTTAAAATCCATATAATTATTTTCCGCATAGGGACAAAATTAAGGATTACCGAATGTCATTTGTTTTTTGAAGTTTTGTTTAAATATATCTATAAACATTTTTTAGTAATATTTTTTATATTCATCCTTACATAGATAATAGGTATAAAAAAATGTGTCAATATGTAATTTCTATTTTCTAAAATTATTTTAAAAACAAAATTATTTCATATTTTATCTCTGTTTCTTCATGTTTGTATCTTTTTATATGTATTTTATCCTGCAATACCGATAAAACTCAACAATAAATCTCATATATGTGTTTTCTATCCTACAATGTTGACCAAACACATCCATAAACGCCAAGAAAGAGTTGACAAACTTACCGAGAACAGAGATCTTTCCAGGGAGATGTTGTCGGAATGTTAAATAACCATCTCAACCCAACAGTTTAAGCTGTTAGGTGAGGTTCCAGAATATGATCTATATTATTCTCTAACACATCCCCTCAAGTAAAAACTTTTTGGACTTGAAACTTGCACAAGTCCAGATTACCTTGTACTTGATTTTTATCAAATAAATAGGGGTGGTGAGATTCGAACTCGTGACCACTTGGTCATCAAGGCTCTGAAATCATATCAAAGAATATCTTAACCCAATAATTTAAGTTGGTAGATTTAATTACAAGATATAATTTATATTATTATCTAACACGGAATTACACCACTGTATAAGTTCTTTAAGCAGTCCAAAAAAATGATTCGGTCCTCTCTTTACTGAAAAAGAAAACAAAGAGATCGAAGAATGGAGGGTGGCAGGCGATCACTTGTCTCCCCACAAAACGATCACCAGAATCGAGACCAGCACTTACGATCAACAAACTCCTCCATCGCCTCCTCCTTCACTCCTGATCCTGATGACATCCCTCTAATCAACAGTGTCCGTGATTTCTCCAGAGAATTCTTTAGAGAGTCCAAGAAGCTATGGTATCTTGCCGGCCCTGCCATCTTCACCACCTTGTGCCAGTACTCCCTTGGTGCTATCACTCAGCTTCTTGCTGGACATGTTGGCACGCTGGATCTAGCTGCTGTCTCTGTTGAGAATTCTGTCATTGCTGGATTCTCTTTTGGTATCATGGTATATAATTAACAGCTACCTATACATGTAGTAACATATAATTAACAGCATATAATTAACAGCTACCTATACATGTAGTAACATATAATTAGTAACATATAATTAACAGCATATAATTAACAGCTACCTATACATGTAGTAACATATAATTAAAAGCTACCTATACATGTAGTAACAATTAAGCATACAATTGTTTTGTTGATCGCTTGCACTCTGCCTGTATTTTATTTTGGACCCTATTTAATTCATGCTGAAAATATATATATATGCCCATACGCATAGCTAGGTACTAGGTAGCACCTTTTTATATGTGTGTGTGTGTGTGTGTGTGTATAATATTGGTAATATTTTGTTACAACTTTTGATTGATGAGTAATATTTGATCATTGAATCTGCAGCTTGGCATGGGGAGTGCCTTGGAAACCCTTTGTGGACAAGCGTATGGAGCAGGGCAGCTTGATATGCTAGGACTCTATATGCAAAGATCTTGGGTCATTCTTAATGCCACAGCTGTTATACTTACCCTTTTATATATCTTTGCTGGGCCATTTTTGAAGCTTATTGGTCAGACAGCAGAGATATCACAGGCGGCAGGGATGTTCTCGGTGTGGATGATACCACAACTATTTGCTTATGCAATGAACTTTCCAATTGCAAAGTTCTTACAATCTCAAAGCAAGATGATGGTTATGGCTGCTATAGCGGCAGTGGCCTTAGTTTTCCATGCCGTTTTCAGTTGGCTATTGATGTTGAAATTAGGCTGGGGTCTGGTGGGTGCAGCCGTGGTTCTAAACGCGTCATGGTGGTTCATAGTGATTGCTCAACTGTTGTATATTTTTAGTGGAACTTGCGGGGAAGCATGGACCGGACTTTCTTGGAAAGCTTTTCAAAATCTCTGGGGATTTGTTAGGTTATCTCTGGCATCAGCTGTAATGCTTTGGTAAGAAACCCAACACAGTAGCAATTCTCTTTCTCCTTAATTGTTAATTATTACCCAATTTACAATTACAGCTAGCTTTAAGTGACTATGCTTTTGGTAAACAATTTCATGCAGCCTGGAAGTATGGTATTTCATGGCTTTACTACTGTTCGCCGGATATCTAAAAAATGCTGAACTTGCAGTGGATGCCTTGTCTATAAGGTCAGTTGTTCTCCTGTTAACAGTAAACATCTCTCTCCTGCAGCATATGCTTAGTGAACTTGCATCAGCACACCCAATCTGACCCTCTTTCCGGGGCTTAAAAAGTCCGGAAAGGATACGAACAATAAGCTCGCCTCGTTGCTTTCGTTTCCTTATCATTGCCTCCTAACAGAACAGACCCCGCCGTTCTTGTAGAAGAAGATAAGTGCAAGTAAAATTACGTGTCTGATTTGGATTCATGATCTTTCCTTTGAAAACGTTAGAATATTGAAATATAAGTTCATCGGGTAATGCTTTCATCTTTGAAAGGGAAAAAAAAACTTTATGAGATAGAAGATATTATTATTGGAAGAGTTTTATCCTTTTAACTGGCTGATTTAACTCAACTTAACTAGTCGATTAATTCAGTAGATCTCTTGGAATGTCTTAAAAAAAAAACCTTAAATATTATTCATGTTAGCAATGATGATTATACAGCAACCAATGATGATAACGTTGTAGGATTAGCCCTATGATGATGACTACGACTGATGATAGATGATAGATGTGGAGGGCTAATTAAATAAATCGATTTTCTCTTATAAATCATAATTATATGTGTCGACAAATTAGTTGAATCTAGAATTAAATTTATGAGTATAATCTTGAAAAAAGATTATTAAGCAATTGTTAATGACGTTTAGGTTACCAAATTTTGAGAAAATTTCGTGATGTCGATGTTAAGATGTCATGTTTTTCCATGATAATGACATGTCAGTAATAATGTTAGACAGGGTGGTGAAAAAAAAAATTATATGGTAAATTAATTATACATGTAGGTGGTAGATAAACGTTTAAAAAAACTAGTAAAAGTAACCATATTTTAATATTTAATATTTAATATTAAATTTTAAATCAAATATTATTGAGAATTAACTCGATTTACCAGTCAATTAATTTAATATTTTTTTAAAAAAATAATAATAATATTTTAAGAATAGGACGTAATTCAATTTAATATTTTTTTAAATAATAATATTATTTTAATTTTTAAAATATTATAATTTTAAATTAAAATAATTAAATCACCCGAATTAAAACGAAGTTTTATAACTTAATATCACTACAATCTTCTATCACTATTAATTAGTTGTATCGCTGCTAGTTGTGCTGATAGAAGTGGTAGTTGATGGTAGCCATCATACTATTAACAAATAATATATTATAAAAATAATTTCTCATTAAGATAATTATTTTTATTAATATGTCTTTTATTTATCTTAGCAAATACATTGTTATTAACTAGATTATTGTTTTTCTTAGAAAAAATATTTTATGATTGTTAAAATAAGTTTAAAAAATATATTAAAATAATATATTCATATTTTATGTGTGATTGAAAGTTAAAAAAATCATAATTATAATAATATTATGTTAAAATCTATTTATTAAAAAAAATACAACAAAATAAACAATATTAGTTTCGCTCGAACTGGCAACCTCGTGGCTCCGTCACGTGTGCTAACCAAATGAGCTAAAAAACAAAATTGTTATAAAATGATTACGGTTTAAGTAATTATTATTTAGTCACTGTATTTTAATAAAATTATTTAATTAGTTAATTTTAGAAACTATATATTTAATTTTTATATATGTTCTTAAAATCATCTAAAGGGTAGTACTTTCGTCAATTCTGTGCGCCTTTTCAATTTTCTTTGTGTTCCTATCTTTTTTGAGAGATACAAAATGGAAAAGAGAAGTATATATGATGGAAAATCTTGATGACTGGAGCATTTTTTGAAACAAAAGACTACAAAATTAAAGATGGTACGTAAGCACTTGTGAAGAGATTATTCAATTATTCTGATACTACAAAGGCTAATCAATTATTTTTTAATAAACCACAAGGACTAAATTAGGACTAAATTATAATTAACTTGCGATTGGAATAACCTTATTCGAATTAATAGTCTCAACGTTATGTGTTAATTTGTTTTTGATGAGCATTCGACTTAATTTGCAGCACCAACATAGTGGGTTGGGCGCTCATGATAGCCATTGGAATCAACGCAGCCCTAAGGTTCGCAGCAGATACAAGCCTTTTAACATTTTACACACACACACATCGAAAGAAGTAGATAGAGCAGCATGATATTTGAGTTTGAACTCGTTCGTTGATGCATGCAGCGTGAGAGTGTCAAATGAACTAGGAGCTGCCCACCCAAGAACAGCAAAATTCTCTTTAGTAGTGGCCACGCTAGCTTCGCTTATGATAGGCCTCGTAATCGCACTAATTCTTGTCCTGGCACGGAACCTATACCCAGACTTGTTTACGAACGATGCTGGAGTCAAGGAACTAGTAAAGCAGCTCACTCCTCTCCTCGCTGTCTGCATCATCATCAATAATGTTCAACCAGTTCTCTCAGGTAATCAAGTTCTTACTATATATATGTTCTCCTACGTGCATGCTTGCTTTGTACTACTTGGGTGCTGTATCTCAGGTCCGTCTCTTACAAATGGATATGGTGTGATCTTGTTAAAATTAAACAGGGGTGGCCATTGGAGCAGGATGGCAAGCTGCTGTTGCTTTTGTAAACATAGGGTGTTACTACATATTTGGAATTCCCTTGGGTCTCATTCTTGGTTATTGGCTTCAAATGGGTGTCCAGGTTGGCCTTGTATTCCCCTTTATTGTGCCGAATGTACAAAGTTATATAATTATCATCATGTATGGGCCATTTTTATTCAAATTACGGCTGATGAGGGAGACAAAACTAATAACTAGCCATAGTTACTATACCAGTTAAAAACCCGGGTTATAATTAGATTGACCCGAGCCAACTTTAAAATAAAATTATTTTGTACAATATTTAAATAAAACAATTTTAAGATTGATCCATTATATCACCATCATTAGATCTAATAGATTCAAAAGCAAACCCAAGTTTTGAGTGCATGGATTACTAGATCTATCCATCTAGCTAAGTCAGGTTTAGAATGTGATTGAGAGTATAGTAGTGATTATTTTTTAAAATATTTTTTTTATAAATGTATTAAAATAATATTTTTTTTATTTTTAAAAATTTATTTTTAATATCAATACATTAAAACAATTCAGAAATATATAAAAAATAAATTTTTTAAAAAGCAAACCCAAGTTTTGAGTGCATGGGTTACTAGGTCTATCCATCTAGCTAAGTCAGGTTTAGAATGTGATTGAGAGTATAGTAGTGATTATTTTTTAAAGTATTTTTTTTATAAATGTATTAAAATAATATTTTTTTATTTTTTAAAATTTATTTTTAATATCAATACATTAAAACAATTCAGAAATATATAAAAAATAAATTTTTTAAAATAAATTAGTTTGTCTCCATTTGGACAGCAATCCAAGTGAATTTAATAACTACACTATATATGATAAAAGAGATGCTCGCCATTAATCAATCATCATGCATCTATATAACTGGCTCCCCTAGGTTTTTTTTAGAGAGTCACACGATCATCAAGTGGGAGGGTGATGGACGATCATAATGAATGGTTGTACATATAATTTCTTCTGCTCTTATTGGCAATTTTCAGGGAATTTGGATTGGAATGCTGACAGGGACTGCCGTGCAAACTGTCGTTCTCTTCTGGATGATTGGTAAAACCAACTGGAACACAGAGGTAAGTTTCTAATTTTTTTATTTCAAATAAATATTCATGAAAAGTACAGATTAAGAGGATATTTTTCACGTCCAGGTGACCACCTGATGAATAATTTTAATTAAATGCAGGCTTCTGCTGCCGAAGAGAGGATACGGAAATGGGGTGGGGAAGTGTTGCAAGCTGAATCTTGAGAGAACCGCTTAGAAGGAAGCTCAAGTGATTAGCTAGGATGACCGAAGTTCTTCCAGCTAACATGAGAACATATTGAATGACAGAAGAATTTGGAAGGGAATGGAGACGAGAAGAGTCCGAGGGAGAGAGAAGAGAGAGAAGAGAAACACGTTGATTGTATTATATTTTCTTGTTTTCCTTCTGTTGCATGCATACCTACAGATATAGCAACGAAAGTAATTCTAGAATGGCTACACATGAGGCTCTTGCTAAAATAACACTAACAGAAATAACAACAGAAATGACAACTAGCAACTAACAGAAATAACAACAGTAATTAACACCAGCTTGGCATTGTAACAATTTTCTTTAAACGGTGCGTATAAGTTGAAGGATAATGCCCGAAATGTCATTGTTGCCTCGGTATTCTTTTGATTTGAATATCTTTATCTTTTCCCGTTACTATTCTTCCCGCTTCGTAACAATACTTTCCCCTTTTAAAAATGTTCCTTGTCCTCAAGGAACAACTATGGGTACCTCACGCGGAGATCCTCAGCAAATTCCAAAGTGGCCTCAGATGGTGATAGGGTCTTCCAGTGAATCAAGACCTGTGTTGCCGCTTGATTGTGGTGTCTAACCATTCTTCTGTCAAGAATGGCTTGGGGTTGCAATCCAAGCTCTGTGTGCGGGACAGGTAAATTGTCATACACAATCTTATGCCCCACATGTTGCTTTAATTGGAACACATGAAACACTGGATTTATATCGCTTGAACTGGGGAGACTTAACCGATATGTTACGACCCCTATGCATTCTATGATTTGATAAGGACCATAGTACTTGGCTGCCAACTTGTATGAGGCTCTCCTACTCACCGTTTGTTGTCTGTAGGGTTGTAATTTTAGATAAACCCAGTCTCCTACCATGAAGATGCGTTCATTGCGTTTCTTGTTTGCTAGTTGAATCATACGGTGTTGAGCGAGCTTGAGGTTGGCTTTAATAGTCTTGAGCATGTCTTCGTGCAGTGTTAATTATTTATCAACAGCATCTATGTTAGAATCCGTAAGAAAGTAAGGTATGTGGATTGGAGGGGTTTGGCCATATAGAATTTCAAAGGGAGTGGTTTTGAGAGAGAAGTGATAGTTGGTGTTGTACCACCATTTGGCTAAGGGCATCCATTTGGACCATTGATCTAGTGTCTTGTTGGTCATGCATCTTAAGTATTGTTTCAAGCATCTATTCACCACTTCGGTTTGGCCATCAGTCTGAGGATGGTAAGCTGTAGAATGTAATAATTGAACTCCTTGATAGGTGAATAGATCCTTCCAAAACCTGCTTAGAAACACAGGATCTCTGTCACTTGCTATGGAGGCTGGTAAACCGTGTAGTTTGTAGATGTTGTTCATGAAAGCATTTGCTATTGTGGTTGTTGTATAAGGATGGGAAAAGGCAATGAAATGTGCGTATTTGTTGAACCTATCTACCACGACTAACACCACATTTTTCCCCTTGGAATTCGGTAGCCCTTCAATGAAGTCCATACTGATATCCACAAATGGTGTCAAGGGTATAAGGGAGAGGTTAAAGCAAGCCAGGAGTGAGGACATTCTCGCTTTTATTTTTCTGGGAAATGTGACACACCCTTACATATGCTTGCACATGCTTCTGTTGTTTCCTCCAATAGAATAGTGATCCCACCCGTTTGGCCGTGACAGTAATGCCAGAGTGGCCTCCTATGGCAGAATCATGATAGAGTGAGATGAGTTGGCCTTGTAGATCAGGATCATTTCCCACCACTAGTTTACCCTTCCTGTATAGATGTTCATTCGCCCATGCATAAAGTGGGTGTGAACTAGGATCCTGTTTCAGCTGAGTGATGATCTTTACTAGATTGTTATCTATCGTCCAAGATGCCTGAACTGCTTCTAACAAGTTGGTCGAAATGGTAGAGAGTGTAAGGGAGAATACTTCACCATTAATGCACCTAGACAGAGCATCAGCAGCAATATTTTCCTTTCCCTTTCTGTACTTGATATCATAATCAAAACCTAGAAGTTTGGTTAGCCATATGTGCTGAGAGGGATAGGATACCTTTTGTGCCATCAGGTATTTGAGACTAACATGATCGATTCTGATCGTGAAATGCTTGCCCCAAAGGTAATGTCTCCACTTGGTAACCGCCTGTAGAATAGCCAGCATCTCTCGTTTATAGGTCAATAATGTTTGTTGCTTGGGTCCTAGAGCTTTGCTGATGAATGCAATAGGATGCCCTTCCTACATAAGTACAGCCCCTAGACCAGATCGTGACGCATCTGTTTCAACCACAAAAGGCTTGTTAAGATTAGGCAGGGAAAGAACTGGAGGCTGAGTCATGGCCCTCTTTAGGTTTCTGAAGGTTGTAATTGCCTCTTCCTTCTAGGTGAAGGCATTTTTCTTTAGTAATTGTGTGTGGGGCTTGCTAATAGAGCTGTAGTTTCTGACAAATCTGCGATAGTATCCTGTAAGGCCTAAAAATGCCCTTACCTGCTTGACATTTTATGGTTCTAGCCAATCCCTAACAGCTTGAATCTTTTTAGGATCAGTAGTTACTCCCTCTTTAGAGATTACATGCCCCAAATACTCCACTTGAGGTATACCGAATGCATACTTGTTGCGCTTAGCCACCAACTGATGTCCTATATGTAGCTCAAATACAATTTGTAAATGTTGCAGATGGTCGATCATTGACTGACTGTAGATTAGGATATCATCAAAAAAATACTAACACAAACTTCCTGAGATGTTTCCGGAACACGTCATTCATCAAGCTTTGGAAGGTGGCAGGGGCGCTGGTAAAGCCAAATGGCATCACCAAGAATTCATAGTGGTTGTTATGAGTGTCGCACCCGACATCGCGGCGGCCCTAAAAAATTTAATTACAAGGAAAGAACAGATTTCTGGCATCTTGTTCTTTTAGGGGAAAATATCTTGTTTAAGAAGTTGTCACCTAGTATTATGGTCATTAGAAACCCTAACTGGTCAACAGAGATTCTATGGTACGAGACTGGTTACGTAAAAGGAAAGATATTATCACCCCTTAAACATTCTGCCTGAGGCAGACTGCATTACTAGTTTTGTCTTAAATTGCTAAAAATTTATTCGTTTATGCTATGATAATTTGTTTATAATATTCCTGACTCTGGCGTCAGTGAATATTCAACTACGGATACTTCCAACTCTGGCGTTGGTAAGTATTACGTAACCCAAAACAAAAATGAATGGCGTTGCTGACTCTAGCTCTTTAAATAAACCAATAAAAATAAATTTAAATATATGCATGCATATTTTTTATTTTTTTATTTTTTTGGGCTGGACCCAGCTCAACCCATATGGGCTGGGCTTGACCCAGCCAGACCGGCCAGGTCACTGGCCCAAGCCAGTGACCTGGCTGGGCTGAGCAACACGCGTGCGTTAGCGCACGCGTGTTGCTACACTGTGCAAGTGAATTTTAATTCACTTGCACGGTGTAAATGCTAATCAAACGAAATAATGCAAGAAGAAAAGGTTACTGACCTGGTCTACTGAGCGCCTTTCTCCTTCGCCCTTCTTCGTTCTTGTTATTCTGCGAATTCGTTCTTCTCTTTTTGTTCTGTTTGTGTTTACTTGTTCCTCTGTCTTGTTTGCTTCTCTCCCTCTCTTGCCGGTTCACTCCCTCCTGCTCCTGGTTTTTTTTGTTTTTGTTCTCTGGTTCCGCGGTTCCTTTCTCTGGCTATCTATCCTATTGTCCCGGTTCTTTGAGATGAAGGAATAAAAAAGATGGCGATGCTGGGCGTTAATGGTATTTTTCTGTATGATTCTTCTTTTTTTGTTTGTTTTTTTTTCTTGCTCTCCCCTGGGTTTTGACTTCTATTTTCTTTTTCCCCTCCCTCGATTCAACTCTCTCTCTTTTTTTCAGTTCCTCCCCCCTGGCTTTTTTTCGTGTTCCTCCTCCCCCTGTTTATTTTTCTTCGTCTCTGTTCTCGCGGTTCTGCCCTCCTTCCTTTTCTCTAGCTTTTTCTTCGTTTGGTGCATTTGGTGTGTTGAGCCTGTGCTATGGGGAGAGGGGAAATTGGAATCCCTTAAGCTGGAGTTCTGAAGGAAGGCCAGCAATCTCTCCGGCCTGTTTTAGCGTTTTTTTTCTATCCTCCTATAGTTTTTAACCAGTTTTTCCTCTGGTTCTGCCCTTTTCTCCTCCTCCCTCTCTTGGGTCTTTCCTCCCCCATTTTCTTCGTTATTCCTCTGTTTTATAGAGTCCGATCGGTGGTAATGGATGGCGTGTAGAGGGATGAAAACATTAAAACATCCATAACTGAGGTGAGCGGATGATTACTGCTGGAAACGGTCTCTGGTTAAAGAAGAAGAAGATGAACAGCGTTCTTTCAAACGACGTCGTTTTGGGATATGAGGCGGCTATTTGCATTTTGACCCGTGAAGTTTCGAAACTTTTATAATTAAACCCCTGGTTTAAACTGTAACTGCCCTCTATATTCTCGCGCCGTTTTCATGCTAGTCCTTGGACTCTAATCTGTTACAATTTCACCCCCAATTAACCCCAAACTTTGTTATTTCTTCAATTAAGTCCCTGATTTCATTAATTTAACTAAATCCAAGTCCAATTAAGTCTAAAACTCATCAATTCTCCAATTAAACCCTTGATTTAATTAATTAAATTAATTCCAAGTTTAATTAAGTCTCAAAACTTATCAATTCTTCAATTAAAACTTTGATTGGATTAATTAAATTAATTTCAAGCATAATTAAGTCTCAAAACTTATCAATTCACTAATTAAACCCTCGATTTGATTAATTAGATTAATTCCAAAGTTTAATAAAACCTCAAAACTTCCAATCATGTTGCCCTTAACCCAAATTTTAATTCATTCTTCATTTATTTCATTTTACTTGTTTTTCATCATTATTATTTTTTCATCATTATTTTATTTTTTTATCCTTTTCAGTAAATAAAATAATAATAATAATTAAAATAAAATGGTCAAAAATTAGGTTATGACAATGAGTTCGAAAGGTTATCTTGAATATATCCCCAGAAGTCATTCGAATCTGGTGATAACCAGATCGTAAGTCCACCTTGGAAAATACTGTTGCACCCACCAATTCTTGTAGTAACTCATCCACTATAGGGATTGAAAACTTATCCTTGATGGTAAGTTGATTGAGAGCCCTGTAGTCGACATAGAATCGCCAGAACCCGTCCTTTTTAACCAACACAACAAGAGAAGCAAATGGATTGTTGCTCTGCTGAATAATTCCAGACTCGAGCATTTCCTCCACCATTTTTTCTAGTATATCTTTTTGCACTCTAGAGTATCTGTAGGGTCTGAGGTTGATAGCTTGAGCTCTTTCCTTCATAAGAATAGTGTGATCGTGGTGTCTGATTGGAGGCAGACCTTCAGGTGCACGGAATAATTCCTTGTAATTCTCCAGTAATTCACACAAGGCAGTCTGTTCCTGTTGGTTGTTTATGGTTGAAGGTGATATAGAATGTACACCTTCGTCCTCCTCCTCAAGGGGTATCAAACTGCATAGATTCATACCTGCTAACTGTGTAGGATTAACCATCAAACTATTAATTGTGTAAGCTCAATGGTCTGTATCTTGATGCAATCAGTGCCCTTGAGTAATATGTCTTGACCGTGCCATTTGAAGGACATCCAGAGATCCTTGTAGTTAGAGATAATATTCCTTAGCATTGATAGCCATTGAATACCCAAAACCATGTCACAATTGATTAAATAAACAATAAAGACATCTGCCTCAAAATTAACTCCCTGCATTCTCCATCGAAAATTTCTACACATGGCTGAGCAGTGCATAGTACCTCCATTTGCTGTTTCAACCACCAAGGTTCTAATGGGAGTGGCTAGGCATTGTAGCTTGTTGGCCATCACACTATTGAGGAAGTTATGGATGCTACCAGAGTCGATCAAGATTTATATAGAGTGTTTGCCAGTCTTCCCAGTTACCCTTAATGTGTGGCAACCCCTTGTTCCTTCCAGGGCATTGAGAGAAATGTGAGGGGTGAGTGATTCATGTTCAACAACATTAATCTCCCCTTCTCTGTCCACGCTATCCTCTTCATCTTCAACTATGCATAAAAAGTATAGTCGTTTGTTTTTGCATCTTTCACCTTGGATAAAACGTTCATCACACCAGAAACATAGCCCATTGGCCCTTCTTTCTTCCAAGTCTCTGGGTCGTATTGATCTGGTTGGTTTTTATGAGGTGTGTAGTTGGAGTAGGTAGTATGCAAGTTTGTTGTGGTTTGAAGGTGTTAAAGTTTGGGGTGCTGAAGGTCTTGAATAGGGTAGAGGCGTGCTTTGTTTGAAAGAGGTAGAGTGAGGCAGAACTTGGGAAGTGTATTGGTGGGGTAGAGGGAGTGACCTTCTATAAGTCAGGGTGTTATCTTGCAATCTGGCAAGATTATAGGCTTGCTTAAGGACCTTAGGATCGAACATTTTAACTAGATTCTTGATCTCTATTTCCAGTCCTCCAATGAAGATGATTATATCCACAACAATCATGACAAATGAACATGTAACATTAATTCAATGTAGAACTTTAGGTTCATATGGTTTATTATCGTTTGATATTACATCTTTTTTGTATGAGGAATATACAATTCTAAGAAATTAAGGTCCTTTCCTGCGCAATGAAAAATAAAAAGATGATCAAGGGATTCAAGTGATGGCATGTATCTATTGTAAAAATAATGAAGAAAAATAATGAAGACTATTTCAAAAAATATTTATTCCACATAGTAAAAATAAACATAAAATATATATAGAGCTTCTTTTATTTTCTGAGGCAGAACCACATCTCTGGTATTGTTTGTTGTTTTATTTTATTTCTGTTCTTCGTTCATGATTTTATTACCAACAGTATCTGCGTGAAAACTAGTGTGTGTAAAGAGAGAGATCCTTGGAATATCACGAATACCAAACTTTACAGCAAGACCTAGGACCATTACCTATAGAGATAAATACTTCAGATGTTCAGCTAATTAATGTGTGATTGCATCATTTATGCTCTGCTTATTGCAAGTAATTTCACTACACTTGAGAATACAAATTAAGAGGGCCCGAGAATCATACTTTGCCATCCCAAACCTTTCCCATTCTTTATCGGGAAAGCATACAGTTAGATGTCTAGTTGCTCGTGAGACTCGAGAAAAAATCTTGTTAGTTTATTATTCCTGTAGAATTAGAGAGTATTGACATGCATGTATCCAAAGTCTCAAATACAGTGGTCAACAGCCAAGAAATATATTCTTGTGGGGTAAATGATACAAATAGAAAGACATTTCATGATTAAGGGCAGAAGGATATGTTTACGTATGCAAGTTAATTGGAAAGACTACTATTCAAAGATTTACAAACCTTATGAATATCTCAGAGAGAAGGCAAAGCACGCCAATTATTAGCAAGGTTCATGACATGATCACGTGAAGTTGCTGGTAGTTGTTGTAAAATCACATTCTTGACATGAACAGCTGCTGTTTCACCAGCATGAGTGGCAAGTTCCAGGTAAACTACAGCTTTCAACTTCTCTCCTTCCTGTCCAAAATATTACCATAGGATCCTCAGGCAAGCGAAAAAGTAATATAGAGGCCTATCTAAATAGTTCAACCATGAACACCATCCCATGTGACCTCTAGAGACATCTCGAGGCTTTGAAATTGGGTTTTAGCTGTGTTTAGGGTGGATTGCAAAACTATGCTTGGGTAGTTGATAGCCTATATTTGGCCAAAGCACCAATCCTTGTTCTTTTCTGAATCACACTGGTTTCGCCACATGAAAAAAAAAAAATTAACAGGAGCAACAAGAGGACGAAAGCAATTGAGAGATCACAACTCGAAAACACGTGTCCAAACACAAAGCCAGGTAGCCACCCTTGGAAAAAATGGAGATAGCAAAAGAGACATTAAGTCAAATGTGTTAAGTATCAAGCTCTCTCAATTATGCCCTTCCCGTCCCCATTTGTTATATTCTCCCACCTCAATGCAACCACTCATAGCACAAATTAAATTAATCTACTTCTGGCACTGCCTATCCTGCATATATAAATACAGGTTACATCAATAGTAACATACCGAAAAGAGTCCAAGTCCATGCTCATACTGAGCTTTGCTATGACCATGATCGGCTGCCCGCTTCATCCATTTCCTTGCTTGGCGATGACTCTGAGCCAAACCTTCCCCAACTGAGTAACACAATGCAACACGGTACATTGCACGCACATATCCACCTTCAGCCGCTTTTAGATACCATCTAGCCTGTTTGAGAGAAAAGCTCATTAGTTCTGAACTGACAAGCTAAGCCACAAATTTGTGGTGGGACAAGAAGAGAGATGCTTACAGCCTCGTGTAGATGACGATCAAATCCACAACCTTGATGCAAACAAAGTGCGAGTTGGTATTGAGCACGAACATGACCAGATTTGGAAGCCTGAAACAACCATTTCACTGCTTCCTTTCGTTTTGAAGGTTCGGCTGCACGTCCAATAATAACACCATAATAAGCACATCCTAGCAACTCATGACCAGATTTTGCTTTATTGGAGGCTAGTTTTTCCATAACCTTTTTATTTATTATTGTTATCATTTTCTCATTTCTTTTTGTGGGATATTTTAAAAGTGATCAAAACATTGGCAACACTCAATCACCCATTTCAACAAGCAAAAGAAACTACGGCCTATGTTCATGTCATGCTTATAAATATTTATGACAAAAAAAATTGCATTTTTCTAGCTTTTCTACAATTTTTCGCTCCTCCCTGCAGCACTTGCATTGCACAAAACAGAAACATAACTGCTATTTAATTTAACTTTAAACTCCATAAAGATGACTAGAATGCGAAAGGCACTAGAAAAGGAAACTAAGAATTAGATACCTTGCAAGTAAGAAAGTCCAAGATTACACTGTCCAGAAGGGTCTCCAAGCACTGCAGCCTTTTTATAAAGGGCAATTGCCTTGTCTTTTTTACCAATTTCCCAGTAAAGAAGACCAGCATCAACCATGGCGAGGGTGGACCCACGAACCGCGCCTTTTAAAAAGGAATCGAGAGCCTTGTCCAAATTAGGTCGCACACCTCCCCGGCCATGCTTGAACCGCTTTCCCCATTTTAGGAACAACAAGGCTTCTCTCAATGGCCGAAGCCCTTCGCTCCATGACTTGCACACCAACGACGCTGCTTGCAGATGAGGCAGTGTGAACGATGCCGCTATTTTGGTCAAAATATCGGAGGGAAGTGTCGAGAAATCACCATCGGATGATCTTAATTTCCGAAAATCTGCTTCTGATGATAACCAGAATTTAAAGGTTGATTGACGGTATTGGCGACCAGGCCAGGTTTTCTGCTTCATCTTCTTTGGTAGAGTGGAGAGAGTGAAGTAAGTCGGTGGTTCCTCGTAGATGCGACCAGCCGACTACCGCTTCACTGGTCATTGCTTTCATAACCACGTCATCAATTACGTGGGGCCGCTGAGCTCTGTGGCCGGCCCACCTGAAAGTTACCTTCTCAACATTTCGTATTCGCCGGATCCGATCCAAAGATCCAATAATGACCCCAGCCCCAGGTCCTTGAACGTGAGTCAACTTATCAAGTTAGTTGTTGATGTTATGTGTTTCGTGATAGGGTGCATTATATTTTATAAATATATTCTTTAATTTAAAATATATTAAAACAATATTTTTTTTAATCTTTTTTATTTCTAATTTTAAAAAATGAAAATCATTAAAAATACATAAAAAAATATTTTTATAATTTTTTTAAACGAAAATTATTTTTAAAAACAGAAACACCAAATAAGCAATTAATTATCTTAATAAAATCACATCCATATTATTAAAATTGGTGAGCTGATAATATATTTTTAGTTAATGCAAAAGATTTAATTTTCAAATATTAATCTAAGTAATTTGATTATTTTTTCAAAAGTCAAGTTTTTAACACCATCAAGGATTTGACTAAATATGGTTTAATTACACATCTAACCCAAATCAGATTTTAAATTTTAAAATATCTAAATTAACCCGCATAAATGAGGTTGGGTTTAACAAGGAAGCGTTCTGTTATTTCTTATGATTATGAATGAATTGGAGCCTCAAAATGGCACCTCCCATCTGTCTCCTTACCCAGCAAGCCAAGCCCAACTATACAAAAGGCCCAGCCCAACTATACAAAAGGCCAAGCCCAACTATACAAAAGGCTTGGGTCCATAAATGAACGCAAACTAAAAACTAGCAGACCTTTGTCCATAGCAACTAAGCCCATTCCACATTTTTTAAGGGATGATTTCTATTTCGATCCGGGTAAAAAAACTACTTTTTTTTTTATAAAAAAAACCACTAATTTAAATAATATAAAAAGATTCAGGTAATTCGAGATTACTCGGATTCTCTTTATGGTGTAAAGGAAGAAAACATTTTGATTAATTACCCGAGAAAAGAAAATTTCCGACCGCATCATCTCACCCTGCTGTATGTCGGCTACAAGTCGTCTATCCATATCAAAATAGCATTTACTAGGCTGGTATCAGTGTTTCACGCTCCGGATTTGTATGTCGTAAGAGTACTTTTTAAAAAAAAAAATTAATAACTCAGAATTATATTCTATGTCAACTAAATAAGTTAATTTTATAAAAATAATACATTATCAACTTGGATTAAATGATAAAATTATAAATAATAAATTTTTTATAAAAAAATTATGGAGAAAAAACTAAGAAAACTTAAGAATAAAAATCCAATTTAAAACATCAATACTTGATAAAAATTTGAATATGTAAAATTTTTCAACGTGTTTTTCACATGAAAAAAAAACAGTAAATATAAATTGAAAAACTTATTCATGTATCCAATCAAATAAATCACAACCCATATTGTAAATAAAATTTACAAGAAAGTCATGAATAATAAATAAAAATCTAATTCAAACATTTGAGGGACAAATATAGATCAAGATATTTAATATTACAACACAGGTAATTTATATGGTTGTGTTTGATGAATTTGTTTATTAAAATCAATTTATAATAGAAATGGACATACATAAAATTTATTAAATAAAATAAAATATTATACAAGTCTGCATATATTAAAAATATTATAAAAAATACATATTAAATCTATATAAAATATAAAAAAACATTACAAATGAATTATACTAACCGTTAAAACAATTAAACACACCAAATATAATAAAATAATAATCACCATTTCAAAAAGGCTAAATAAGGTTTTTAAAAAAATCATATGGAATGAGTATTAATTAAAACATAAATTTAGAAATTATTTTACAAAAAATATGTAAAGAAAGTATTAACAAAAAAAAATCATTTAAAAAAATAAAATGAGTACTGCTAGGACTAATAAGTCAAGCCATGTGCCTGGCCAGCCTATAAAAAGCCAGCACATGGACCTTTAATTTATTTTTTAGTTAATGGGGTGGACGCCACGTTGTCCGCCCAATGTTTTGACCAAAAACAGACAACATGTTATTTGTAATTCATTAGATTTCAGCCATTTAATGGCTGAAAGTACAAGGCTTGATTGTTTTTTACTCAAAAACTTATTTTTAATTTATTTTTTACCCAAAACATCGAGGACAGACCTTGAAAATCTTGTTAAAACAATTTATGGCCTCTAAAAACACAAAAAAACTCCACAAAACACAAAATTAACTCGAAAGCAAAAATCTTTCAGAGCTCAGATATGTTTTTCTAGGTGTTTTCAAAGTAAATAAACCACATAATCTTGACTCTATACATCATATAGAGTCATTTGACATAAAAACCGATCGCTTTGATAGCTGAAATCTTCATCAACAACAACTTTTTTTCTCTAAGGTAGAATCCAACGACCCCGCTCTCTCTTCCACTAAAAAAAGGACTAAAAAAAATGAAGTTTGATACCAAAATATCATATTTTAAAATTATAATGATCAGTTACTTAATAGCATAAAAAGATAGGGGACCAAAATGAACTTTGCAAACAAATTGTAGAGTTGCCACCTATTTTACCCAAGTTTTTCATTTCAGTCCTCTGTCTTTCAACTCAATCCCCACCCCACCCCCACCCTCCCAAAAAAAAAAGCATTTGGGTTTAATCTGAGCTTAATTGTGCAAAAAATAAATAAATTTGAGGATTGGATTGAAAATTCTAAAAAACACTCCACTATTGAAATGTGAAATGATGAACAATGAATTCTCCATAGTAAAACCGTTTTCTCTTTTAGTTTATACTATAATAATCTCTCTTTTTGCGTCATGCTACATGTAAATACATATTCATCGTTGATTTTTATCTAACATTAAAACAACACAACCACACCATTAGTAAATTGTTATGTTTTTTGTTTGAATTTATTTTATTAGCCATTAAATTTTAAAAATTCATTCTCCAATTGGAGTTTTTAATTACTCATGTTAACAAAGAGTCAATTTTGTGTAGACTCCATCTCATTCAGAGGCGGGAAATTTTCTGGGATAATTATAAAGGTTGATTTTTCTTGATGATAAACTTAAATTTAATAGACCCAAAAAACACTAAAAGGGTCCAAAAAACATTCCCATAGGCTCGTGTTATTTTATACTGATCCAATATGTGTTATTTTGAGTAAAATACAACTCAAAATATCACAAAGGTTGAAATTTTATTTCAGTCCTTCCTTTCCACAAAACAACAAGACTTATAGGCTATAAATATACTATGAATCATTCAAACTCAAGGTTCACAATATCTTCGTTCTTAACACTTTCAGTGTACATATTTCAAGAATCTATCTCTCTAAAATATCATTACACTTTCTCTCTTTACAAAGTTACTGGCTTAAGCATCAAATAGTCCTTACATCTATCAAGGAGAACCTTTTACAGGTACTAGCTACCAGCTACCTTGGCTTACCAAGTACAACCTGCTACCAACCACTTGGGTTTTCCATATTAAGTCATCAAACACCTTGGCTAGAGAGAATGAATCAAATTGCTTAAATTAATAAATTAATAAATTATTCAACACATTAATCTTATTTTTAAGTATCTTGGATTTTGAAACTCATCACTTGAATTATATATTTACAAGAATAACTAAAACAGATGAGGTTAGTTTAAGTGTTGATATAAAGTAAATTAGAATAATATATTATTTTTAGTGTTTTTTAACAAGTTCATGTCATAGCTTAGTTGGGTGAAACATGTGGGACGAGCCTAAGATTACGAGTGGCGAGGAGCTCAAATATTTTCTGCATTATGATAGATGACAGGTCGCCTATAATTTTTTTTGTTGTGAAAAAAAAAAGATGATGACAGGTTATTTGCCCTATAAAAAAAAAAAAAAAAACAAGGCTAGGCACGCGGGCCTCCCTTAGGCTCACATGCATTACTATTTTTATGGTAGGGCTTTTTTTATTGGCCTTATAGATTTTTTTTCAATTTCATAATTTAATGTTGAGTTTTTATTAAAATTTTTTATTTAGTATTATGTTGATTATAAATCAATTTTTATATTTTTATCATTTAATAAAACAAATTAACTAATTCAACCTTGCGGATCACAGAGTGATGTTAAGGAAAAACAAAGAAGACGAGTGGGCTCAGCTAATATTTTAGGCACAATATTTAATTGATCGCCACCCTTTTAAACTTTGAAGTATCTGATCCGCACTCACTCATAAAATGGGAACCAACGTGGAACAGTCAAGCTTGATGGCGGTGGCTTTGTCACGACTCGCGCGCACATGCAAAGTGCTGCCTATCTTGATTGGTCACTGAAGCCCACTTGATCGGATTTCTAAAAGGGACCTGGGCAGTATGGTTAGAAATGAGATTGTATTTGTTTTTTAAAGTATTTTTTATTTAAAAATATATTAAAGTAATATTATTTTTATTTTTAAAAAATTATTTTTAATATCATTGTATTAAAATTTTATAAAAACATTAAAAATATATTAATTTAAAATAATTTAAAAATACTTTTGAATTGATGGAGTTGCTGATTGGAATGTAATTCTGGGATAAACTTGAGTTGATTTACGGATCCAGAAAATGACCCGACCAACCTATTATATGAGTTAGCCTTGAGCTATGTACTGAAGCCCTAGCTAGTCATGTTCACGAGCCCACAATATTGGAACTGGCGCCCTGACAACGACCATGCAATTAAACACACAGTAGGCATGTTCAGTGGGCAGATGTTGTCTTGTGTTTTTTTTTTTTTAAATAAATTAAAATAATATTTTTTTATTATTTAATATTTATTTTTAATATTAACTTATCCAAACATCTAAAAATATATAAAAAAACTTTAATTTTAATAAATAAATTTAAATTTTGGATAAACCATGTTTTGGCCGCACTCCCAAATACCTTGGAATGTTGGTTTCGAAACATGATTAAATTTTTTTAGATAACACAAATCATATCTCATTAAAAATTAAAAATAAATGTTTTTTTATCTCAAAAAAAAATTCAGCAAAACCTCTCACACTCTCCCAGTAAAATGTTTTCACTTCCTCTCAAGAAAGAGGTCATGAGTTTGTGTTTAATAATACTTTCAAAAATATATTTTAATTCAAAATATATTAAAATAATATTTTTTAAATTTTATTTTTATTTCTACCAAATATACATCCGGTCATCCACAAAAAAGGTGTTGCCGCTTAAGCTTACCAGGTTTTACTGGCTATTTAATGTGTGTTTGGCATTATATTTTAGAAGTTATTTTTGAAAAAATTAATATTTTTTTATTTTTTATTTTAAATTAATATTTTTTAATTTTTTCAGATCATTTTGATATGCTGATGTAAAAATTAAATTTTAAAAAATAAAAAAGTATTTTTTTAATATGTTTTGAAATAAAAAACATTTTAAAAAATAACCGTTATCATATTTTCAAACATATTTTTATAAAGCCAGTAATGACCTAGAGTAGTTTTGACGAATATTCCAACCTCGCAATAATAACTTTCTATATGCTTTAAATCTAAACTTTAATAAAACAATAATCTCAAATAGTTTAATTATATGGTTGTAGATATAATAGAAAAAATATATATTTTACCATATTCTTGTATGTATTATACAGACATACAGTAAACATGATTAAAATAATCAATCATCCAATTAAAATATTAAAGTGGCATGTGAATTGCTGACTAAGATGGACTCGTTTTACTTAATATGTGTAATAGCTAGGTCTATGTGGATATGTAGTATGCGAGCGGTTTTTTTCTTTGTAACATTAATTAGTATAAGAAAATATTATCCAAAACAGATGAAAATGCTATAAATTATCTTTAAATCCAACAAATACAAGAGAGAGAGAGATACTAATTGCAGGAAAATTATAGATTTTTTTAGAATATACATGGACTAGCACAACCAGAAAGTCGATGAAAACCAACATAATTACCAATGAAATTTTTATTGGTAATTTTTATCGACGAATATAATTCGATCTCTAATTTTATTAGTATATACCAACTATATTACAGACAAGTTACATAGTTTTTTGAAAAGTTGCAACGATCACAAAATAAAATCTTACCAAAAAGATGCCATAGAAAAACACACATGATAAAATAAATTCAAATTCAATGAATAAAAAAATAAGCATAATAATTTTTAAGAGATTGTGTGCTGTATGATCAGTATGGTTAAATCTGATCAAATTTTTAGCAAATATAACACCATTTTAAAAAGTAATCTAACTAGAGAATCCCATAAATTGAAGGCTTGGAATTCTTTCAAAAACGAATTTTAAAGAAATATTTCAATAGGATTAGCATTTTAATCATTTGAAGAGTGCAAAGTTAACAGAAATATTACATGGTTCAATAATTAAATCAATCATTTTCTATCTCGAAACTCAGTGTAATTGCAATAAATCAGGAAATATCAATAATTAAAAACATTAAAATAATATTTTTTATTTAAAATTATAAGTTGCTTAGTATTTATATCTACATCAAAACCGACTTAAATTAAAGGTTACTTGAACAATAATTTAATGCCCCTCTTGACAAAAAATTCAAAAATAAATGAAGTATATTGCTCGATTATACTTTATGAGTGAATATTATTTTTATTTAAAAAGACTTCAAATATAAAATAAAGATTATTTAAGAATTTACTTGTCATAGACATACTAATACAAAAATATTGCTTAAATATTTGAATAGTTGTACTTAATTTCCGTTCACCTTAAACCTGCCATAGTCTACATCCCCAAACATGCCCTATTCTTGCTCGCATAATCCGTGCATGTATGTTAATTAATATTCTTGCTCCCTTGTCTACTTTAACTTATCAAGAGTTAAACTGTTAATTAATTAGCAAATTGTCAAGCACATGATCCGCTCCATTACGCCTAATTATTACTGTGACTAAAGGGACCCACCCTGTTTTCTTTGCTGGTCAAACCACGGTC
>Ga0325414_1000918_pt1 | contig 26758 bp, 17 predicted proteins | sample PopdelMetagenome_8_FD_206183 | JGI IMG/M metagenome (GOLD analysis project Ga0325414, IMG submission 206183) | Populus deltoides microbial communities from Bellville, Georgia, United States - Leaf-PdKOR-R3 | ecosystem: Host-associated > Plants > Phyllosphere > Phylloplane/Leaf | place: USA... | reverse complement strand
GGCATCTTGGTTTTCAGATCAAGATCATGCTCTTGCTCTCTCTTTATATTTTGTAATGCTTAAGTTTTGCTTATATTAATTTCTTGCTTATGCTTTTCATTTCCTTTCCTTGTTTATTTATGTTTCTCTCTTTCATTATGTTTAGCTAAGTTAATTATGTCAAGGTGAAAAGGGTACGCTAATGGTGTAAGAATAAGTATAATATAAACTTAACATGGACCTTAATATTGGATATTAACATGCTTTATATTTGTTATCTTGTTCACTTTTAATACTTTGCTTGTTAAATGGTTAATCTAGATTTATGTTGTATAACACTAGATACAACAAATACTTGACACTTTCATAGCTCATACTGTATGGTATAACCGACACTTGTGCTATGAAAGGAACTTGATTTGTTGTTAACATAAGTTATAATCATGAATGCCTGACAACATTTACAAGTATTAGGATTATTCGAATAAGATAACTAATGTAATCATGTTAACAATTTATAATCCGATTGGAACCTCCTTTGTGTGTGGTTTCCAGTTGAATAATAAAAAGAGTTTATACTATACTTGTTTGAAATACTATTAGTGGATCCTCTAACCTTGACATTTGTTTTTATCATTGTTTAATTCTCAAATTAATCTTCCATCTCAAAGTTCTCATCAACTTCTTCTTCTTCATCTTTATTATTATCATTATTAATAGTATTATTGTTGTTACTACTACTACTACTACTACTACTACTACTACTACTACTACTACTAGTATTATTATTACTATTACTATTTTTACTACTACTACTACTACGACTACTACTACTACTACTACTACGACTACTACTACTACTACTACTACTATTGTTGTTGTTGTTGTCATTGTTATTGTTGTTACTATTGTTGTTGTGTTATTGTTGTTTATAATTTATACAATTAACCTCCCTATGGTTCGACCCCGGTCTTGCCGGGTTATTTATTACTTCAACACTCCTACACTTGGGAAAGGACATCAATCTTTTGATCGTGTCAAATAGTTCTAGTGCTGATTTATATTTGGTTCTGTATAAATGGTTTCCATCTCAAGGGTCCATATGAAAGAGTAATTTTATCTATGGTGTCATTAGATGACAACAATGGTTTGTTTCATGTCGTGTATATTGTATTTTAGTGTGAAAACAATGATACATGATGATGGTTTCTATATACTCTTTATGGATCCATTAAGCATGGCATACATTAGAAGCTTTTTTTGCAAAATGTATGCCAAATAGAAGGTTAATTATGTTTTTAAACAATTTAAGGGTGATGTTTACAAAGTATTTTATTATTTGACTATCATTGTTTTGTTATTTTTATAGTCTACCTGAATCATTTGCAAAGGTATTCCCTAAGGCAACATAGACACTATTCGAGGAATATTTATATCAATATGAAGAAAAAAGGATTTTGAGGCTTGGAACTCAATATTGGGTTTTAGGTTGCTTCAAAAGCCTATATACTGTAAACCCCCAGTTAAAATAATTTGAACTATTAAAATTTTAACCTGAAGATAAATGGGTTAAATTAAATTTAGGAGATCAAATTAATTAAAAAAGAGTGAAGTTGAATGAAGTGGAATAAATGACATGATATTAAATTTTTAATGAAAAAAATCAATTAAATAATGGTCGAGTCAAAATGAAATATATGGGATTGTAGACTCAAATTTCAAATAAAAAAAAAACTATAAATACCCTTCTTTTTCCCTAAAATGGTTGGCAATTATGTTAGAGAGAGAGAGAGAGGGTAGGGTTTTGGAATTTTTCTTCTCATTTCTTGCTAAATTCACTTAAAAAAACTACCTTGAAGTAATTAAAAGGGGTTGATGATGGATTAAGAAGGGAAAAATGGGTGGTTAAAGAATTGTAACAATAAGAAGTGAAGAGTTTTAGAAAGATTTGAAGGAGAAAAGGGAAAGTGAAGGGAGCTAGAGTTATTATTGCATTTTTTTCCTTAAATTATCATCTACTAAAGGTAACAAACTCAACTCAAGTGATTAATTTGAAGGATTTTATTATTTAAGAAATATTAGGTATGTTAGTGTGGTATGAATTTTCATATATGGATTTTGGTTAGTTGAATTATTGTTTTATGATAGATTTATGTTTGTTAATATGAAAAAGATTTGGGTAATGACTCAATTGAAAGAATTGAAAAGAAAAAATCCCTCCTATTTTTATTGAATTTTGGCCTACGAAGAAGTTTTAGGAATTGAGATTGTTTGAGGGAATTGCCATAAAAATTGTATGTAATTATGTTAGTATGAATGTATATTGAATAGAAAATAGGAGGATTTAGAAAAGAAAAACCTACCATTAGTTGACCATGGAAATTTATTAATGCTTGATAAAGTGGAGAGGTTTAATTATTTAAATGGTTGAGAGATTTATGTTTAAATACGATATATGAAGCATTTAAGAGACTGTAAATGAATTAATTGAGGGAAATTAGAAAGAAAATTCACTCTCCCTTTAAGTGAGGATTCGAACCAACTTTAGTGAAATTGTTTTATTGAATTAGTTAATTTATGAATTTGGAATTAGTTATGCTGATTCTAAGATAAAATAACTTGCTCATGAATGAACTATAAAAATCTGAAAAGACTTTGGCATTTTCTCTTATGGGTGTGAGCCAAGGTTAAATAGAGAGATGAGCAATTGATAGATTTAATTAGCAGAAAATGTATGAAATAAATAAATAATAATGGTATAAAATGGGTGATGTGATAATGGAAAGAAGATATTAAAAACACATGTCATGTGTTTACGAGGAAAATTTAATTTTTTTTATAAACATAATGGGTGTGTTTTAAAGAAGTTTTGAATTCCTTACTATTGATTTAAGATTTAAGATGAAACAAAAATTCAAAATTTATTCTAATGCCAATAATTGGTGAGTGATGTATAAAAAGTAGTTGTACGTGTGTTTGGTATTGTGGTAGCTGTTGTGGTTGTGGTTTAAAAAAATTATTTTATAAAAAGTACTTTTAGTTGAGGTTGGTTTAAAAAAATATATGTTTAGTTAAAACTGTGATTAAAATTGAGGTTGAATAAAAAGTAGTTTAATGTATTTGGTTAAAAACAATTCTTTTCAAATTGAGGTTATAAAATAATTATATATATATATATTGATGGTTTTTAATTTAAATATTATAGATTTAACTACTGTTATTACATTATGAAATAAATAATATTAATATTAAATATTTTTTATTATTCCATTAAACTATGTGCAATTTCATCACGTACAAAATCTATCCAACAAGGATTATATTTTCTATGGTTTCTTAAGCGCGCAACATCAGGTAAAAATATCATCAAGAACAAAATTGGGATTGCAATCGAATTATGCAAATGCTACGTAATCAAACGATCTTTTTCTAGTTTTTCGAATAAAACACAATTAAAAATAAAAATAAAATTTAATTTTTTTAAACACTAGTTTTTTGAATAAAACACAATTAAAAATAAAAAATAATTTTTTTATTTTACTGGGTCGGATCCGGTTCAATGCATTTAGCTCTGGACCATAATGTTAAACACTAGTTTTTGAATAAAACACAATTACAAAAATAAAAAATAATTTTTTTTAATTATTTTACTTGGTCGGACCCGGTTCAATGCATTTAATTTTGGACTGGACCCGACCTAGTCCGACCGGAACAATGGAGAGTGTCTCCACTGTTGACTTGAATAGTGGAGATTCTCTATGACAAAAGAGAGGAAAATAAGCAACATTGTTGCTTGGCAGCTACCTTTTCCAACTTTTGTTAAACCACAGGTTTGGCCACAAGAATTGATAGGTCATACCAAAATAAAAGTGGATTTGAAACATAACCAAACATAAAAAACTATTGCTGGCTATAACCTTGGGTGCAGCCGCATTACCAAACGGCACCATAGTATATACCTATGAATATAAGAGAGGTTACCAAACAAGAGCGATAGGATCATTGTAGGCATCAAGTAGGAGTTTGGCTATTATGTTAAAGTTTTAATGTTAAGTTACTTTAATTTTCCTTAAATTCCGTAGCGTGTGTGTTGTCATAATCCAATTTTGGGTTATTCCCTAAAAATTTATTTTTTAAAATAAAAATAAAAAAAATAAAATAAAGGCTGGCAACATGAGAAAAGCAGACCGAGAATGATTCCAAAAAAATACATAACAAATAAGTTGCAATTTTGGAGGAAATTCAAGACCTAATTATACCTCATTGTGCCAAAAAATGGAGAAAAAAATGCAAATTCAAGGTTGGATTAAATGATTATTTGATGAATTTTTATAAAAAATAAATCTAACATAATTAATTTTTTAAGAGGGCAATTTGATTAAATCATGGGCCAAATTGAGATTTAATTATGTTTAAGAATTAATTTGGGTCCAATTAAAGGATTTAATTAAATGCAATGACTTAATTATACTTTAAATGAGTCAAATTAATTTTATTAGGGGCTTAACTAGTGAAATATAAAAAGTTTGGGAGCCTAATTTGAGCTTAATTGAGAAGATTAAAATTTTAAAAAACCAAATTTATCAAGTTAATTGATTGAAATTAGAGGCAAAATCATAAGAAAATTAAAGTTTTGGAGTCAATTAGGGGTCCTATTGAAGAAATTCACAGCCAATGACCAATTTGTAAAAAGTGTTTAATTGACAAAAATCGGGGGTGAAATTGAAAAAAGTGAAAGTTTTATGGTTAATTAGGGGTTAAATTGCATAAATCCAAGACCAAGGACAAAGTGCAAAAGTTGCATAAATAAGTGGTTCAAATTGAAGTTCAGCAGGGGCTAAATTGCACTAAATCAAAATTTTAGAGTCAATTAGGAGTACAATCGAACAAAACTAAAAGCTGAAGGACTAAATTCAAGTTGGACAAAAATCCTTAATTTAACCCTAAACGGCGCCGTTTTGCATTAAAAAAACAGAGAAGGCATCGTTTGTTCACTGTTCATTATCTTCCCCGATTAACCGAAAAGCTACCTAAGTGACTACTTTTCAAATGCATTTTAATGCCTCATATGTCCATCAAATGGGACAACACTTGAACTATAATGATCACCTAACATCCCTCTACAACCAGTTATGACTCGCTCAAGCCGATTGACACCACAACGGTCCCGACGCTGGCCTAAAATGGCCAACTCATACAGCCTTGAACTGTCAGATTTGACAGTTCATGGTGTCTACTTTGAACCAACGGTTGAGATCCTTCCCAACCGAATCAAGGTCCGAAAGTTTTCCCTAGTAAAGACAAGATTACCCTTTTCCAACCCCTATAAATATGGGTGGATTCCATGGCCTAAACATGAAGAAAATTGGATCAAAAAATCATAAAAAATCAGCTTCCTTCTCGGTTTCTGCTACCTTTTTTCTCTCTCTACCGTGGCCAATGGCCGCCACCACCCTCATCACTGGTCTGTCCACCACCATCTCCACTATAAAAAGTCATTTGACCACCTCATGTGGTGGTTCCACCACCTTTCTCTCTTCTCTACCAACTAATTTCTTCTTTTTCTGTTTCTCTCTTTCTCTCCCTTTCGTTCCCATCCAGCCTCCACCATTTTTATCATCAGCCTCATGTTGTCCTCCTATGCTAGTCGAACATCGCCGCCACGCCAGGTGCTCCTCTTTCCTTTCCCTTCTTCTCCTTCCCTTTCTTCTCCACGCGGTTCCACAGTCTTGAATAGTGGAACGTGAATTTTAATTCACATTCCATTGTTCATACTGGAATAGTAGACGTGAATTATAATTCACGTCCACTATTCTAGTGGATTTTAGGCTGGATCAGTTCTGGCCCAAACCAAATGGCTAGGTTGGGCCTGGCCTAAACTAGAAAAAAACAAATAAACATGTTGGGTCGAGATCGGCCTAACCCTTTCTTGGGCTAAGCCCGGCCCAGCCTATATATATTTAATATATATTTATTTATAATATTATATAAAAAATCAAAAAAATTGTGATTTTCTCACATATTTTCTATCAATTTTGTTCAATATTGGGTTGTATTTTTACATTGTAAGATAGAAATCCAGTATTAAAACACTCGGTTTTCTACGAAATATTTCTAAACAATTTTAAAAAATTCAAAAAAAAAAATCTCAAAACTTTTAAATTAATCTTCCTTTTCAAAAGAAAAAAGAATTATTTTGTTTTCATGCATACGGCAAAATCCTAAAATTTTCCAAGCATATTTTCTTAAAAAGACAAAAATAATATCTTTCTCATGTTTTAAAAATTCAAAAAAATTGATATCGTAACCAATTTATGATTATCAATTACGATTTGACTAAAATATCAAAAACATTTTACCAATTTTTTTAGGGTCTAGATGTAGACTTTAATATCTGTGGAGTATAAAACTACACAATAAAATAAATACGATGCTAAAATTTAGACTTTAGAATAGTTGGGATTTAACCCGATAAGGTAAAGACTTTCTCATGAAGAGAGATTTACCTTAAACCGTAGATGAAACCAACGAATAGAAACCCGATATAGAAAAACAATCAAACAATAATGCAACTTACTTTAGGTTAGGGGTGATGCGTCTTCCCCTTACACAACCAGTCCTTTATCCAGATTCTCGTAGACCATAGGTTCCTAGTAACCATAATACTAGGTGGTGACTCCTGAACCTTAATCATAATTTTATGATTAAATCTAAAAAATCTTCCCAACAACACACACCTCCTCAGGAGGCACGATAAAAACCTCGTTGTCATCGATGATGTTGCGGCACACCCCGCGACATGTGTGTGTGTGTGTGTAATGAAATGAACATCGAAAAAAAAATTTGAAATTTGAATAGTACCTAAAGAGGTACTAGATGCATCAGTTAATTTGACGACTAAGAGTTTGAAAATGACTAGTACCTAGAGAGGTACTAGAGGTGTCAGTTGACCTGACAACCAAGAACTTAAATTTTTGACAAGTGCCAAGAGAGGTACTAGAGGTGTCGGTTGATTTGACAACCAGGAACTTTAATTTTGATTAGTACCTAGATATGTACTAGAGACATCAGAAAATTTTATGATCAGGAATTTAAAATTTGACAATTTGACTATTACTAGGATGATTCTAGAGGAGTCAATTGATCTGACAACTAGAAGTTTAAAAGTGACTAGTATCCAGAGAGTTACTAGAGGTGTCAGTTGATTTGACAATTAGGAACTTGAATTTTAACTAGTGCGTACTAGAGGTGTCAATTGATTTGACAACTGAGAACTTAAATTTTGACTAGTAACTAGATAGGTATTAGGGGCATCCAAAAATTTGACGATCATGAATCTAGGATTTGACTAATACCAAGACAATATTAGAGATGTCAGCTGATATGATGACTGAGAAGTTTAAAATTTGAATAGTCCCTCATAATGAGAGTAAAAGGTATCGATTGATTGAATGACCATAATGATTGCTCGCCTTTAAATTCCTTAATCAGTTGTTTATGACATAGAAACTTATTAGAAAGTGATTATTTTAATATGTTAATTGTTACCTTATATCTTTTACAATATAAATTAAATTGTTTTCAGGATCTTCATATATTTGAAATGTATAATAAACTACCTTAGGCTGCATCTATTAGTTGTTAATGATGTTGTTAGGATTGATTTAAACTCTCATATAATTTTGGAAAACATCGTTTGTTATGTAATTAAATGCAACATCTTAGTTATGACTATAAAACTATAAAATGTTTTTCTCTGTTACTAATTTACTTAGAATGTAAGAGATTTAACATTTTATCTTTTTATCTTTCATTTATGTTAAGTTCTATGGTGTGGGCATGACATAATTATTAACATGTATGTGATGATGAGTTAAAGAGTTAAATGTGATCTATCCTTGATTGTGTGATATGTGAAAATGGTTTAGAATGATTGAACATTTGATGAATTGAGATTTTGCAGAAAATTTTAATGATGCTGATGTAAACACAGAAAAAGAAAACATATATTCTCTCTTTAGTTTACATTGATCAATCTATCCCTTATATACAAGATAGGAACCCTATATAGGAAAGTAGACTAATTAGAATCCCTATAATTAGGCTCTATATTTTTTCCTAATTATGTGCTATTTAAGACCTGTAACACTCCCCTTCAAGTTGTAGTATAGGTATTTATCATGACCAGCTTGTTACAAAGATAATCAACCTGAGCAGACCAGCAATAAGCCACAGCAAACAAGTTTGAAATAATTCCAACATATCAGCATAGCATACAAACCGATCATAAATTCTAACAACTAGCTTCTAAGAGCATGGCAAACTAAACTGCATAAATCGGCTACACAAAGCCAAATTGTGAAGCTTTCAGACCACATCAATTCTAGCAAACCAGTAGCAGTTCATAGGAGCAAACCCAAGCATAGGCTAACATTTGCAACATAGGAGGCTATAACCAAACTACATACAATAGTAGCATAAATAAATGGAAAGGGTAACTCCAGCAGCCAGACCCAGCAGGTAGTAATCCTGCAAGGGATATGCCAACCTGCACACAAGCAGACAACCTCCACCAAGATTCAAGAAAAGTAGAACCAATCAGAGACATATCAGCTTCTGCTCATAAACAACCTCTTCAACATGGCGAAAAGAGGCAGCAAACGAGAACCAACCAAAAAGAAACAATCCAACAAGCAAAAGGAGGATACTTCACATCAAACCTTTCACAAACCAAAAGCTAGAGTGTGGGGCCAAGAAACCTCAACCACACAAGTACACAGCCGTAAAGTAGCAAATAAATCCACAACAAAGCCCTCCGTGAAGGGCAGATATATAACCAATAGCGCTAGGGGAAGAGACCTAGTAGTAGAAAAACATGACAAGCAGCACTTGCAGAGAAACTCAAAAACACAAAGCAAACCAACTAGATATCATGAGGATTGCAGCCTCATGGTTTGTCAGAAGGTGGTTTAGCCTTCTGAAGCTTCAGAAAATACTGGTATCTACACTGGCACAAATCCCAACCTAGGGATTCTGTACCCATAAACAAAAAGCCAATTGACCCCAACAGGGGAAACAAATCGCAATTCCATAGCATAAAACGAAAGAGGCCAGAAAATCAAACCTCCATAAAAAAACATCCTTTGCAAAGGAGCAACCCACCATCACTTTATCAAAATCTTGTAGATCGGGGAAGACGACAACCAAAACACCAATTAGAACTTTAAATGTGCTCTTTGTTGGTGTTCAATTGAGATCTGGGATGGCAAGAGTCTGGGTGGTAGGAGGCACTACCAAAAGTATAACCGAGATTTGGACCAAAGGCTTCGTTAGCAGAAGCCGCTGTACCCGAAGAGGGAAAGGCAAAGAGTCATCCACAGTTGACCCGAAGACAGGAGCTCTAGATCTGTAGCAAGAGAACGCAGACATGAAGAGATGCTTCTTGGAAGAGCGTCTCTCTCTAGTCTCTCACTGAGAGCTCTGAAACCATGTAAACACAAAAGAAGAAAACAAATATTCTCTATTTATTTTACATTGATCAATCTATCCCTTATATACAAGATAGGAACCCTATATGGGAAAGTAGACTAATTAGAATCCTTACAATTAGTACCCTATATTAGGAAAGTAGACTAATTAGAATCCCTATAATTAGGCTCTATATTTTTTCCTAATTATGTGCTATTTAGGACCTGTAACAACTGACACTTGGAAAGATTTTGTTACGAAAGAGATTTTATTGAAATTTCGACAAGATCTTAACACATTAAAGAACATGAATAAAAAAATTACCTTGATTATTTGTGGTTTCACATAAGTTGAATATGTTTAATTGAGTTGTAATAAGTTGGGTTGTTGCATACACAACTCTTGATTTTAGAAATTACATAAAGGATATTAGGGATGTGAATACTGGTGCTTTTAGTTGGTTGAATAACATCCCTCTTGAGCATTGGTTTAGGCATATGTTTGACCATCAAGTGAAAATAAAAATGTAACTAGCAATATAGCATGGTCCTTTAATAGTTAGATTTATAAATATAGGAGTCTGTCAATTGTTATGCTATTAAAGAAAATTATAATGAAATTTCTGACTAGGTTTCATAATAGATTTATTTAGGTTTCAACTTGAGAATCAAAGACCATATTTTTTTTCAAGAAGTTGTTGGATAATTATATTGAGAAGACAATAAATATGAGAATGACTCCATGATAAGTATCAAGTTTATTGGGGCCAAACTAGGGTTTGTGTTTATTTAAAGAAAGGACAATATTTATATGGCGAGTTAATGTTAACTAGAATTTTGTGCAAACATGTGGTGCCTTATGTGCATCATAAAAGGATTGAATTTGGAGATGTTTGTCATATATAATACAACATTGACACATTTAGAAAAGTATACTTTGAGGTTGTGCACCCTTTTTCAAAAGTTGGTCTCAACCTCTAAAAAAGATGTCATTGTTTTTTCCTTTAACTGAAAAATAAATATTGGTAAACCAAGAAAGAATCAAAGAAAGGAAGATGGTAATGGTTGTACAATAAAGAAAAAGGATTCCACACTTAGATGTAGCAATTGCAAATGGTATGGCCATAATTCAAGAACATGCCAAAGGGACAATGCCAAATAGATTTTAGGTGGTAGTAGTGGTAGAACTGAGAGGAGGTCCCATATTGGTGTTAAGAAGGGCTTAAAAGGTGGTAGAAATGAGAGAAGATCAAGTAATAGTGATAAGAAGGGCTTAAAAAGTGGCAGAGGTAATGCTAGTACATCCTTCTCGTAGCCCTTAATCCAAACACAAGTGATTTCACTTCAATAAATTCATAATTCTATTAGTTTAAAATGAATATCTGCTTTGACTAATTTATTTCATCTTTTAAATACAGATGAGTAAATTAAGATCCAACAACACTCAACCGAAAGTAGTTGTGTTGGTTTAAAGATCTACTGATTTTGAGTAAACCATAGTCTATTTAATTATTAAAATCTCATAAAGCTTATGTTATTTATATGGATCAGTGCTACTAAGAATGTTGTTATGTGTCATTGTTAATGCTATATTTAAAGGATTTGCACTATGAATGTTGTATTGTTATAAAGCATAATTGGCTAAATACTTTTTTTAATTAGTTTGACATGAACAAGATAATAGATACAATTATTAATATCACACAAACTAGATTTATTACCAATAACAATTTGACACTTATGAAACTAGACTCTATATTATGATTCTTGATCCAAACTCTATGTAATTCATCTTTTATTGTCTTTAATTTATTAAGTATTCACTCGACATTATGGTTAATTATATCATATTTATAAGTTGGCACCAATCAATAATTTGTTTTTACATAACCTATCATCACATCTATAGAAAAGCTTGTCTCACTAGTTTTTGTTTCCAATATCCTTACAATCATTGTTTTCCACATTTCATGCCCCTTTAACTTTTTAACATGAGTCTATCCAAAATGTTTCAACTTTGTAAGATACTAAGAGTTGATGAAGATGATGATAAGTTGATGATGTTAGTGACTGGTTATTTGTCAAATTTGACAGTATTAGTGTGATTTTTATGTTGATGGTGATTGGGCAATGCAATTTTTATGTTGATGGTGATTTTTGTGTGGAGGTTTGGGTAGTATAATTTTTGCAGCATGATGTGGGTGAAATTTATGTTTTTGGGCTTATAGATATTTGGCTAAACATATGGTGAAATGTTGTGTATTTTTGCTCTTAGAACTTTGGCTAAAGAATGGTGAAATTGTGTATTTTTTTTCTACTTAAATTTTGTTGGATTGTGGGTGAAATACAGGGTTTTTTTCTTAAATAATGGTGAATGGTGGTATTTTTATAATATTCATAAAATAAGGCATCAACTTTTTCTTTGAAAATAGGTGATATGGTGAAAAAATGTAATTTTAATTATTTTTGGGGTTTAAGGGCTTTTTAGTCATTAAATAAAAAATAATGATAAACTTATAAATAATTAGATAATTTTTGTTGATTTTTTTAAGGTGATGTAAATTATTACGCAAGCAACAAAATTTAGATTGCAAAATGTGATTCTTTAAAACTTAGTAGGCATTTGCAATTTCATCCAAACTATAAGATGTCAGGAGTAATTTTTTTTTTTTAACTATAACCTATAATTCTATTTCATAATTGCAATCTTTAATATAATGTAAGAATAATCCCTACTACAACGCATATACGAGAGCATGCATAACAAAACATATCCTATCATATAAAAAACTATGACAACATAACTTCTAAAGATCAAAGAGGAAAAAAAAATAAAGTATAATTATCAAAGCATAAAACACAAAAAAAAAAAAACTTGAGGGATTGAAACAAAAAAAATCTTCTCAATGGCAACGTGAACAATCTAATGTGAGAGGATGAATAGTTAACAAATAGTAAACTCCCTTTTTCAATACAAACTCATTACCACTAAGATTTATATTTTTTATAGACGGAATAGGCCTAGCGAAAAGCTTTCTCTCTCCTCTCCTTTTTCGATAGCTCTCTCATAATTTCTCAACCGTTAGGAACTGGAATTTAAAAAAAAATAAGTTGTATGTCAAAAATAAAAATCTTGAAAACTATAGGGACAAGAGTATACAAAGAAATTCTTGAAGATTATAGTATAAGTTGCAGATCATTGCAGATACTGAAGATTAATGGAGCAAATAATGCAACACCAAGAGACAATATACAAGATCTTGTAGTTATTATATTTCCTATATGTTATGTTATTAAATTTCCTATATGTTATGTATATTTCCTATTTTAGATGATCATGTAATTATTATTTATTTTCTTCATAACCAATAATAGAATCAAATCTAGTAACTGTCATCCTAGATACTGATTCTAGCCTATATATACTTATACTCTGCCGTCAGTAAATTTATGATTGAGAGATTATACTTCTTTAAATTTCTACATGGTATCAAAGCTAGGTTTTTATCACTAATTAAGCATTAGTCTCTGCTCTTATGGAAGAATTTTTGACAGCCACTATGGAAGAAAGTTCCAACTCAAAGGTAACTTCTTTTTTCAACAATAATACTGATGACACCAATACTGCTCAACGATTGAGTTCAATATTACTAAATGAATTCAATTATCTTCCTTGGTCAAAAGCCATCATTATTGCTCTCGGTGGAAGATCAAAATTGGGATTCATCAATGGTTCAATTTCGTCTCCAAATGTGGACTCTCCCGAATATGAAATATGGTTATCCAAAGATCAGTTGGTGATGTCTTGGATTCTTAATTCTATGGAACAAAATTTGGCTGAAATTTTCAGCTACTCTACATCCGCACATGATCTTTGGAATGTCATTCGCGACATATATGGCAACCAAAGCAATGCAGCACAGATTTTTCAGATTCACCGTGAAATTGCAAATCTTCATCAAGACAACAAACCATTTGTTCAACTATTGGGAAATTTAAAAAGTCTATAGAATGAACTAGAGATTTATCACCCTCACACCTGTGATGCTGCTGTCCTACGCAGAAGAAAAGAGGAAGACATAATTTTCCAGCTCTTGGCAAGCCTCAGTTCTGACTTTAAAGATCTGCGGAGCCACATCCTAATGAACCCAAAACTGCCATCTCTGCAGTCAGTTACAGCAACGGTTCAGCGTGAAGAAATTCACAGGAAAGTGATGAATCATGAAACTCAGTCTAGAACAGCAGCTACCCGTGATTATCATGTCAAGACAATGCCTCGTAGTGAGAACTCTAGTTCTGGTATGCTTGAGCATGCTTTTTTATCAAAACAAGCGGGTGATAGCAGATCATTCAAGGGAAAATGTTCAGAGTTGAAGTGCAGCTACTGTCATAATACTGGACACCTCACTGACCGGTGTTGGCAGTTGTATCCAGAACTTAAACCTAGATTTTCTAATGAGGAAAGAGGACTCTAGAAGAGAACGAACTATAAAGTACATCTGGCAGATTCAACTCTGTCAACTGATAACTTCACTGTCAACCCCGTTGCCTTGATGCAAGATTTTGCCAATTATCTACAGGACAAACATAACAATGGAAAGATGTAGTCTGGAATCACTAGAACTGCTGGATAGGAACAACATCAATAGAACTCAACTGCATTGATCAGTCACCTCACGGATTTTCTAGCAGAGACAAACATAAATACCAGCCAAGGTATTTCTGAGTGCTTTTATAACTGCATTAGAACTTGATAATATGCATGATCTTTGAATTGTTAATTCTGAAGCCACTGATCATATGTCAAATAAGTTGATAAATTTCTCTATCCTTGAAAGATTTGTTTCTCCTGTCTTTGTTTCGGTAGCAAATGGGAGGGGGTCTCTTGTGAAGGGTAAGTGAAAAATTAAGATTGTCTCTGAAATCATGTCTGATGTTCTATATATTGCTTCTTTTCCTTTTCAGTTACTCTCGGCCAGTAAGATAACTTCTACTTTCAATTGTGATGTAATTTTCACTCATCACAGGGTTATATTTTAGGACTGATTAACCAAGAAGACGATTGGTGAAGGTTTTTTTCTTGCATGGTCTCTGCTATTTTTTTCAGCATAATCGCGTTTCCAAAAGCCTTTAGACTAGTTTTGAAACATCATATGAGCCACTCCTATGGCATCATCATTTAGGACATGCGTCAGATTATGTACTTAGCAAAATAAATTCAGTTTCCATCTCGAAACTTCTTGAATGTGAGATCTATCATTTTTTCAAATCATCTAAACTTTCATTTAATAATTCTACCACACATGTATCTCATGCGTTTGAACTTATCCACTCAGATGTATGGGGACCTTTCAATACGTCTCTTAGTGGTTATAAATATTTTGTAACCTTTATTGATGGTTTTCTAGAGTCACATGGGTGTATTTGTTAAAGGCTAAGAGCGATGTTTTTTCCTGCTTTCAGGATTTTCATATATTAATTAAAAACCAATTCTTTGGTCATCTTAAAACATTCCGATCAGATAATGGCTTGGAATACATGTCCAAAGACATGACACATTATTTACATTCTAATGGTGGTGGGGATACCGAACCCGAAATATTATTTATACACGCGTATGATCATAGACGATGGAGGATAGGCCAAATAATTGAGAGATTGGGCTTTAGCTTATGTTTTTGGGTTTAATTTATATGAACTTTCAGTTGAGGTTTATTAATTTGGCTTTATTTGTTGGGTTTGATTTAATTATTGTTGGGTATTTTATTTAGTAGGTCATAAGCCCAATCGCTTGTTCTAGTTAGGGTTTTAATATTTATATCCTACTTTTCTAAATGTTGAGCAGTTTTTGATGATTAATGAAAAATTTGTAGACTTTGTATATCTCCAATCCCCATTCTTCTCTTTCTTTGCTTTCACTTCTCAACTTCTTCTCTAAAAGCTTCTTTCTTTTCTTACTTTAATTCTTATTATTTAGTGTCCCGCATCAAATTTGGTATCAGAGTTAGGATTTTAATTATTCTTACAATTAAATGATCCACATGTTTATGATAAACCCTAGATCTGGTTTGATCTATAAAAAAATCCTACTGTTCCGATTTCAAAAAAAAAACATTGTTCATCATAAAAATTGTTCACTGTTCATCTTCTCCACCAGCAGACAGCCGCCGCAGAGCACACCATCCTCACCAGAGAGCAGATTGGGCATCCCTAATAGCCACCAAAACCCACGACAGCTCTCTGCAACATCCACGGCGATAGATCGCATCTTCTCCTACAGTAGGCCACTCTCCACGCCATCGACAAATCTGCAATCCAGCCACCATTTTGCACCACCAGTAAATTCCCACAGCGCCTCCACAACAAATCTGTTAGTGACAACAACCACGACCAGCCATCTGCCGCATCCGAGCTCACCGACAATAGAGCTACACTGTAGGAGACAATAGAAGTCAGACAGAACAATAACACAGACCAATGGCAACCACCACCTTCAGTGCCCGCAATAGTTACTTGTCTTCACCAGCCACACCTTCTCTCAACAGCCACCAAGATCTACAACAATTCTCACAGTAGCCAAATCAATTCACCTTCAACAACCGCCTCTCACATCAGAAGATCAACTCAACCCAGAGACTCATCATGGCAAACCAGCATCTTAGTCTTTTCACCTGTATCGGGTCACGGGGATTAATTTATTGACTTATTTCCAAGAACAGGTCTGTGTGAAGACGGCAACCAGCAACAACAATGAAGGAAACCAAAGAAGGCTCTCGATGCAAAATTAATTAACTCTACCATGTCATCAGTCATGCCACCGCTGCTACGCCAGACATGATCACCTACGTCACCCATCATGCCACGTAAGCAACCTAGCCAAGTCATCTGCCATGTCAGCAGTCACTTCATCCAGTTGCCACGTCAGCTCCAACAAATTCCAACTTCCTCCCAACACTCTAGTTAGTGAATCACTCTCCCATGTTATTTGTTGAAGTTTATTTTTTTGGTTTTTCACTTGTCATTTAAAGTTATTAATATTACTTTTGTGCCTATAAAATTCCCAAAAAAAAGAAAAATAAATCTCACCTTACTTTTTATCCATTAATTTGCTCATTAACCTTTTTTTATCATTGATATATATTATCTTGCCCTCTTTAATAATTGTGAGTCTTTGCCTTGACATTGTATTTGATTAATCATTTACACTTAAGGGTTTAGCATTACATACTTACAATTTTATTGGTGTAATTTGTTCTTGATTAATCTCCACATTAAAAAAAAAAAAGATAGGATTAACTTTATTTTTGTATTGTGACTTCACTTGCAAGAACCATTTGTGATCTTAATTTCATTTCTAAGTAAGTGTTGCATGCTTTTGTGTCATGATCATCTTGTGTCCAAGCTTAAGTTTACACTTACCGTAGACTCAACCTTTAGTGATATTCTTATGACTATTTAAAGGGCACTGCAAACTTAGGTGATCAACATGTTTAAAAGAATTGAGCCCCAATAGAGTTTTCGAATAAGGCACTTAAAGACCAATAAATATCACAAGAATAATCATTATGGACAAGTTCACTCTGAGCGCCACCAGTATGACTATCATTTAGGTTACTCTAAATATGATGACTTTGATGAGCGAGTCTTAAGCCATAACAAAATAGAAGCCCCTATTTTTTACGATCGTCATGACCTTTGGATCTTTGATATGTGGATTCGTGATATGGATCGATTCTTTGAGTGACATAACTTGTCTAATAATAAGAAAGTTAGATTTGCTAAGATGATGCTTATTGGTAAAGCCAAAAGTTATTGGAAAGATGTTGAGAATTGTTTAGAGATGAGAGGTAAACCTCCTATTACTGATTGGGTCAAAATAAAACAAAATCTTCAAGAGAAGTACCTACCCTAGTTTTATAGGAATAAACTCTTAGACCAATGGAACAATCTAAAATAAGGGAATAAGTCTATCAATGAGTATATAATACAGTTTAACGATTACATGATGAGATGTGCCATAAAAAAGAATGAAGCCAAGACTTTGCGTAGATTTTGTAAAGGTTTGGATGATGATCTTAGAAGAGAAGTTGTATTTCAAGGTGTATGTACCCTTGACCAAGCTTATACCTTAGTTCAAAACTACAAGTTGGTCACAAAGAATCAGTGGAAGAATCGTCAGGACTCTTATAATATCCCTACTAGATCCCAATTCATAAGTAGTGATTCTTTATTAGGTGTTCCACCTCACAAACCTAATCATAGTAGTGCCCAACTTTATAAGAAAGATAAGGGCAAACAAGTTGTCAATGAAGTGTCTAAGGTGAGTTCAAGGGTTAAGTGTACTAATTGTCTAGGTTTTGGTCATATCTCTTTAGATTGCACCTCTAAACCTTTAGTCATCCAAAAATATAAGGATATAGGTTGTAGTGTTGAAGTGTATGAGCCTAATCTTGAGGATTTTAGTGAACTAGATGACGAGGATGTGCAAAAAAAAGGACTTAACACAATGAATCCACGTGAGCTTGAGAATGAGGTTAAAAAAGAGTCTGATATGTCTGTTTTAATGGCAGGGGAAGTTTTAAGGAACTCTTTAGTGGAATCGCCTAAAGAGATAAGAATGGTCTTAAAAGAGTTTCATGATATTAGTCCTCCTAAACTATTTGGTTCCTTACCCCACATGCTTGGTGTCCAACACATAATAGGTTTAGTGCAACATGTTGAGCTTCTTAACCCTTTACCTCATGCACATGATGAGGAAGATGAAATAATCCTAGTTTATTTAGTTGTGTCCATACCATACCTGAAAAGCCTATAGAACATCTTTATATTTCTCTTTACAATAGGATGTCTAAGTTAGCTGAGTCGTTAGCATGTAGAGTTCATAATTTGCATGTTGAGATTATGAAATAAATTCAAGCAAGTAATGAACAATACAAATTTAAAGTTGATTTACTTAAGTATCATGATACACTTAATGTTGGAGATTATTTCATGATACAGATTAGACCTGAACGATGTCCTTTGGAAACCGACCATAAATTGCAAATAAGTAATGCTAGACCATTCACAGTGTTGCAAATGATTGAATCAAATATTTATGTTATTAAATTGCTATTAAACTTTGATATTAGCTCTACTTTTGACATGAAGAACTTTGTTATATATAAAACACAACAACCTATCCCTGATGCTCTTTTTTAAACCATTGCCTCATTATCCTTATCTTTGGCACAAAAGGAACATATTAATGCTACTTTGAATGCACAAGTTGTTTTTATCAGGGAAGGTGAACTTCAGCAAATCCCAGTATATGGGCTCGACGACCAGATTCAGACTATACTTGGATTATCAGAGAGATATCATAACAGCTTACTCTTTATCTTTGAGAGCGTTATCGAAGTTGCCTTGACCTATACTCGACGGGGTCGAGTTCTTCCAACCCCAGGAGAATTGGTGGGGACATCGAACCCGGAATATTATTTATGCACGCGTATGATCATAGACGATGGAGGATAGCCCAAACAATTGAGAGATTGGGCTTTAGCTTATGTTTTTGGGTTTAATTTATATGAACTTTTAGTTGAGGTTTATTAATTTAGGTTTATTTGGTGGGTTTGATTTAATTATTGTTGGGTATTTTATTTAGTAGGCCATAAGCTCAATCGCTTGTTCTAGTTAGGGTTTTAGTATTTATATCCTACTTTTCTAAATGTTGAGCAGTTTTTGATGATTAATGAAAAATTTGTAGACTTTGCATATCTCTAATCCCCATTCTTCTCTTTCTTTGGTTTCACTTCTCAGCTTCTTCTCTAAAAAGCTTCTTTCTTTTCTTGCTTTAATTCTTATTATTTATTGTTCCGCGTCAAATGGCATATTGCATCAGACTAATTGTGTTGGTACACCACAACAAAATGCAGTCTCTAAACGGAAAAATCATGATCTGCTTGAAAAAACTCATGCTATAAGGTTACAAATACACGTTCCACATGGGTTTTGGTCATATGGTGTTCTTACGGTTGTCTATCTCATAAATCGCTTACTCAGCCACATGCTGAATTTTAAATTTCCTTTTAAAGTTTTGCAGGTTACAAGTCCCAAATTGGCACTAATGTAACCATATTATTTGATAGTTTCACCCACATTTAACTAGTGTTTTGCTTATGTTTTATATATATAATGCCTTGATATTCTTTATTTTATGTTTTGAAGGCACTTTTGGATGAAAGATGCAAAAGGGAGTAAATTAGAGGTAATTGACAGATTTTACCTACAGTCGATGTTTTGTGCAGAGCGTGAGCTCTAGAGTTGAAATGAAGCAATCCTAGTGGCATTAAAAAAGCTAACATCCATACCTTTCTGGACATCTAAGGCAAGAAAATAAAACAAGGAAGAGCATGGAAATCGCAGCCTTCAAAGTCAAATTTTGCAATCTACTAGTGTTGACCTTCGACCATTCCGACTTGAATATCTAGAGCTACAAAAGTCCAATTGATGCAAACTCAATTGTTTTGGATTCTTGACTCAAAGACCTATTCACGCTTCAAAGTTTAGCCAAAAACGATGTCATATGAGGGAGATATGATTTTTCAAAGATGACAACTGAATTCTGCTAGCAAACAGGTTTCGTGAAGAAACAAGTTCAAATTACGTTTCGAAGCATCTAAACCGATATCCAAGTTTTTATTTCAGCAATTTAGCTCCTCTAAGTCAAAGCTTAAAGATTTCATGCAAGGCTATTTCACCTTTTTTAGGAAAATAGTTATTGAACTACTTAAATGTAAATTGTCTACTTAAGGGAGGACTATTTTGTAAAATAGAGACTAGGGTTTCCTGGGATATAAAAAGAATGAGAAAAGAGAAGGGGGCAACCAGCCAAGAGGAGAAAAACACCCCCCTCCTTTAAAAAACCTGAAATCATGCATTCCTCCTTCTTTTTGATTAGTTGTTCAACAAACATGCAAGGCTAAACTCTTTTTCTTAGTTACAAGGACATGAAAACCTTCAGATTTCAAGAACTGTGAGATTTATTTTACCTTTTCTTTTCACTTTATATGATCAATATGTTTGTTCTTCTATGCTTATTTTTCATATGATTGTTTATTTTAATTGCTAGAGCGGACTCTAAGTTATTATTGTAGACAATCTATTGCTAAGTTTGATATCAAAACCGGAGTTGTGGTATATGAACTTGTGAAGCAATTGAGTTTAATAATTATGGTGGATCTATGTTATTAATCTTAGGGAGAACATTCAATCAAATCAAACATAGACTACAGACAGTTATGTTTTCTTGATTAATCAACTTATCTAGTTCTTAAGGCTGCCATTGAATTAAATTACTAGTGCGGACACTATGGTTGTTTGATGGTTAGGGTTAGTTATACGACGGATCCGTTAACTAACCAATGTTAAGAAGAGATAAATATTCAGAATATAAATTGATGTTTCATTTCCATGATCAATTCTGATTTCTGTAGGTGGATGTGTGCTTGCGACCAAGGTTTGTTCTCTTGATAATTTTCTGATTTTATTTAATTTTGCTTGATAGTTTTCTATTTTCTTTTGCTTTAGCCTAGATAACGTCCAAACCCCTCCCAAAATTATTTTTTTTTGCATATCATCTAGCATAAAAAATCTGACTTGAACCTTTCTCGTGGGATCAACCCCTTGCTTGCTCTATACTATCTTGTGCGTTGTGTTTTAAGCTAGGGTAATTAATTTGTGCGACCGCGACATCGCAACAGGCACATCTAAAGGTATTTGGATGTTCATGTTTTGTGCACTTACCCTCATCAAAACTGGACAAGCTTGATTCCAGAGCTGTCAAATGCATTTTCTTGGGGTATTCTCAAACACAAAAAGGATACAGATGTTATAATCCCTCACCAAAGAAAATGAACGTTTTAAGAGATGTTAGATTTTCTAAAGATACTCTATATTACCCTGCCACAGGTCAAGAAGAGGATGATTTTAACTTGTTTTCGTTGCCTACTTCCAGTTATTATGATCATAATGTATGTTCTCTGCCGCAACAGGTTCCTGAAGTTCCAGATATTAGAGTTCAGCCCATTGTTGATCAATCTCCTTCCACCAGTGCTGCGAATCTTTTGGGTGCATGTCTGGCACTTGATGTTCTTCATCCTAGTATAGAAGCCCCTGCTATTCAAGGTGATGAAGTTCCTAGAAGAATGTATCACAGAACACGTCAGCCTCTTCTTAGATTACAAGAGTATGTAACATATATTATCAAGCATCCAGTCTCTAAATGGATTGAAACAGAGCCCATGAGCATGGCATGCCAAATTAAGTTTTGTTTTACAGACACATGGTTTCATAAGAAATAATGTTGACTCTTTACTGTTTATTCAACATAATTCTGCGGACAAGTTGATTGTGCTTATATATATAGATGACTTAATTATCACGTGAAGTAATGAAACATTTGTTGCAAAATTAAAGGTCGATCTACAGCGGCAATTCTTTATTAAAGATCTTGGGAAGCTAAAGTATTTCTTGGGGATAGAAATGGCTACTTCCAACAAGGGTGTGTTTCTTAACCAACAGAAGTATATCCTAGACATGCTACAGGATGCTAAAATGCTGCATACCAAGCCAGCTATTACTCTTCTGGACAACAAGTTGCGGTTGGATTCATCAGGCAAACCTCTCTCAACATTCACTGCTTATTAAAGGATTGTTGGAAAATTGATTTACTTGACAATCACTAGACCAGACATTACATTTGTTGTTAGCTTATTGAGCCAATATATGCATGCTTCTACAGCTCAACATCTTGATATGATGAAGCGTATTCTGCGATACTTAAAAGGAACTATTGGTCGAGGCATTATTTTGACACGTAATGGACATACAGATATTACAGGATACACAGATTCTGATTGAGCAGGAAATGCATTAGATAGACGTTCTACCACTGGATATTGCATGTTTATTGGAGGTAATTTAGTATCTTGGAAGAGCAAAAAACAACAAGTGGTCGCGCGTTCAAGTGCTGAAGCTGAATATCACGCAATGACATCTGCTTCATGTGAATTAATTTGACTTAAACATCTACTTGTAGATCTCGGTTTTGTCTTTCATACACCTATGCCCTTATTTTGTGACAATCAAGCTGCCATGCATATTGCCTCTAATCCGGTGTTTCATGAATGCACAAAACATCTCGAAGTAGATTGCCATTACATTCGTCAGCGGGTTCAAGCTAAACTTTTTCAGACATCCTATGTGCGCACCCATGATCAACTTGCTGATGTATTTACCAAAATCCTTCCATCTGGTCAGTTTCATCGTTTGCTCAGCAAGCTTGGATCAGTTAATCCACTAGATCTAGCTTGAGAGGGAGTCTTGAAGATTACAGTATAAGTTGTAGATCCTTGCAGATATTGCAAATACTGAAGATTAATGGAGCAGATACTGCAATATCAAGAAACAATATACAAGATCTTGTAGTTATTATATTTCCTATATGTTATGTCTATTTTCTATTTTAGATTATCATGTAATTATTATTTATTTCCTTCATATCCAAGGACATAATCAAATCTAGTAGCTGCCATGTTAGGAACTGATTCTAGCCTATATATATTTGTACTTTGCCATCAGTAAATTTATGATTGAGAGATTATTCTTCTCTAAATTTCTACAAAAATGCCTCTCAAACCGTGCAAATGAAAAAAAAGTTTTTTTTTGTTAATATTAGTCCTTATTCTTTCAAAAAATTTTAAACAATAACCTGTAACTCTATTTTATAATAGTAGTCTTTAATATGATGTAAGAATAATCTGTATAACAGAGTGTGTGTGTGTGTGTCTATATATATATATATATATATATATATATATGATAGCATGCACATCAAAACATATCTCAATAGATAAAACCATGAAAACATAATTATGAAGGATAATAATAATAATAATAATAATAATAATAATAATAATAATAATAATAATAATTGAAGCGTAAAGAATGAAAACATTGAGCTTGAAAGTCTAACGTAAGAGGATCAAAATTGAACTAGCAATAAAATACTTTTTTTAAGATTTTTTTAATTAATTATAATATTAAGTTGTTGGCAAGGCAATTATTTAATTGAGAGCTTTTTTGAAAGTAAAGAAGTCAATTACTATTATCCTAGGAACTGGAAAATAGGTTGGTGGATGGATGATTTATGAAAGAAGAATCAGTTCATCTAATTTTTTCTCTCCCTGGTTTTTTTTTTTTAAAGCCTCCTGCAGTCCTGCCAGGTTATGAAAAATATGGATCAACGTGCTTTCATTTCCATCAATTATTGCACTATTTTTTTTAATCATAATAAATGCTGTCTCAAGAATAAACTTAAAAAAAATAAAAAATCCAATCATTCGATAAACTTACACTACCACCTTACCTAAATTTTATTTTTCATTTATTTTTTCCTATTTATTAAATTTGACAATATTCCCAATTTAAAAACACACCAGCTTTTCTCCTTTTTCCAACCAAAATAAACCACTCCCTTTTTTTGTTCTTTTTTTTTTTCTTCTAATATACAAGCCAGTTTTCAGGCTCACCTACCTCCCTTCCTACCTACCATTGTTCTGTCCGCCTCAGCACCACCGGTGCAATTTTTTATGCTTCCGGTCCCCACCACCCGTCAGCCTCAAACCCTCTCAACCACCCCGTTTTTGGATTTTAGTCGGGCATGATTTCGGTTTTCGAGGTTCTTCATTGTGTTGACTGTTAAAAGTATTAATTTATATTAAAATTATCCAAGCACTAAAATTATCGAGAAATATTAAAATTATTAATTTAATATTTTTCAAAATAAATATATCCTTAAGAAACACACGGGAAACAAAAACTATAGCGTTTGTGAACGGTCAGTAATCGGTGGGGCTCGGGAAACACAGTATCCATCAACGTCAAGTGATTGGTAGAATATAAAGACAAGCAAGCGTATGGTACGAGCGCGTGAATTACATTTCTGGTTCGGTTGACTCCAAAAGGTAGTGTCATGTTGGCATTAACACATGATTAATTGTCATATTACTTTAATTTATATTTATTTTAAAATGATATTATTTTGATTTTTATATATGAAAAGCTTAAATGGTATTATTTTAAAATATATTTGTAAAAAAACTACAATATTTTTAAACAAAACTAAAAAAAAATTATTGGAATTTATCCAATTAAATCTCATTTTATTTCGACATATAATAACTCATTAAATTATTTTAAAAAATGAGTTGGAAAAAAAATTAACCTAGGCTAAACTCTAAGAGTTTATTTAAAACTGTGATAGCGATGATAGGTTAAAGTGTTTTTCGCTTAAAAATATATTAAAATAAAATTTTTATTTTTTAAAAATTATTTTTGATATCAGCACATCAAAATGATTTGATGACAAAAATTTTTTTATTTTAAAAAAAATATTTTTAATTTTTTTAAAATACAGTTTAGTTCTCAAGTAGTTGGGTAAATCAATATCATATCAATTCATGCCGAAAAGATATTAGATTACCGTGTACACATGGATTAGCTTTAAAAATTAATATATCTTTATAGAAGAAATTAATTATGTGAAAATGCCATCTGTAATTAAAAAAATAAATAAACTATGACAGGATTCCAACCTAATATATTTATCATCCAAGCCAAACCCGCCAGAGGCATTAGATTATACTTTTGAATAAAATTATATCTGTCATTTTTATAAAAAATAAAATAAAAAAAATAAACTTAATTTTGTCAATAACAATGCCTGGTTGCCCCGTTGACCATGCACGCCAGTAGAAAGTCGTCGTCACCAACATAAAAAAAATGGTGTGTGTATAATTCGGGCAGTCACTGGGTTTCGCAATTTCTTTGAATAGAATAAACTAGTCATGTATCCGTGATTCATCATGGATTGGATTGGATTCAAATTACTTTTTCAACGCACAAAAAGAAAAAAAAAACCAGTGGTAACTCTCTTTTCACAGTAAAACAAAAAAAAATTATAAATCAAGAAGATAATACATATATATATATATATATAATAAAATAAATTAAAAATTATATACACTAAAAACAATTATGAGGCTAACTAAAAATTGAAATAGTCCCGTGGTTTTAAATTCGAGTTCTGTGGTTGCTAATATGATAATCATTGAAAATTTACATGGTCGTTAACTTCAGGATCCGTGAAATTAATTGAGGTACGCGCAAATTGACCCGGACATCTACGTTAAAAAAAATTAAGATAGTAAATTAAGATAAAACGAAATATTAAGATATTTGACAAAGTATTTTTTTTAAAAAAAATATTTAATCACATAACAATAAAATTATGTCTTGTAAAAAAATAATTATTTCAACTCTATTGAAAAACAACATTTCTAGTATGATTCCTTTTTTTTAATTAATATATTTGTTTCCATTTTTTTTTCATGACTCTTCATTTGAAAAAAATTGTATACAATTAGAATCAACCTTATTACTTAACTAATGTGCTTTTTTTTTTGGTATTTGACTTTACCGGAATAATTGCTTTTTAAACAATAATTTATCAAAACCATAAATGCAAGTTTTGATAAAAATATGAAAAAAAATATTTTATTATTTTTCACATGAATATATTAGAAAATAAAAGAAAGATACGCCACCCATGCGTTGCAATGAGAAACTTTTATATATATATATATATATATATATATATATATATATATATATATATATATAAAAAGTGTCATATTTTTTTGACCAAAATATGAAAGAAATTCAACCAAAAATAATTGTGATAACCATAGTTTTGAAACCTGAGCAGACCATCCCGGACTGAAACCGGATCGGGTTAAAAAAAAATAAAAAAAAAAAAATCTGGTATGACTCGGCAAGACTCGGTCTAAGAGGACTCGAACTCATAATCATTGAGAAGTAAATATAAAATTTGATTAGTTGAATTATTTTTCATGATTGGTTTATCTTAATTGCATGGATATATTTTATTTTGAATTCCAACATATTTAAATTTTTTTTTTTTATTTTTATTTAAATTTCTCACTTTGAATGAGTTCTTACTTTATAATCTTAAGAAAGTAGTATTGTATTTTAATTCTAACAATCAAGCAAATTTCACCCACTTTGTATTATTATTATTATTATTTTAATTCTACAGCGAGCAAATGACAGCAGCACCACTACGGATGGAGTAGTTCTCTCCTTTTCTCTCTCTGCAACCCAACCAAATCAACAGCTGCTCGGTTATATATATCATCAACATCTTCTCGGTTTATATCATTCGTTGTCCTGAGAGAAAGAAAAGAGAA